>Ga0164243_10001183_pt1 | contig 45079 bp, 46 predicted proteins | sample OricompcompostOP_FD_108781 | JGI IMG/M metagenome (GOLD analysis project Ga0164243, IMG submission 108781) | Organic Plus compost microbial communities from Emeryville, California, USA - Original compost - Organic plus compost (OP) | ecosystem: Engineered > Solid waste > Mixed feedstock >...
AAACTTTTAGAAACTCTTGCTGAGGATCAAAAAATCCTTACTTTTGGTAGTAAGGATTTTAGAGAATAACTGACAATTATTTTTAACTCCTAACTGTCAGATGAAGTTGTGGCTATTACAATTTATTTCATTGGCAACAAAGAGTGGTAGTAAAGAATTCTATAAACTTATGGGTAAAGTAGGCGGAAAGTTATCGAATGTTACAGGTGTTGTTGTAAGTGGTTTAGAATATACGAATGGTAAAATTTCTGGATTAGAACTAACTTTTGATGTAGGAGCTTCTGTAGGCAGTATTTGGATTTCTGCTCAAGTAGGTGCTACTTTTGGTGGAGGCTGGGGATTTGTTGCAGGCGCAGCAACAGGAGTGGTGTCTGAGTATGTTATAAAACCTTTATATACAAATTATGTTTATCCACAACTTGTCGTTCCAACTCAAAAAATATATAATAGTTCGTGGACAGGTTTTTACAATAATATAATTTTTAATATTTCAAGATATCATTAATATGGAAAAATATTCAGTAAAACCAAATAAAAAATTAAACAGGGAACTGTTATTGTATGGATTCTGTTTGTTTATATTTATTGTTATAATCTATTTTAGTTTAGATATGCAAGAAGATTTAGAATTATTTATTTTGTTATCTGCATTGATAGTCATTTGTTATTGTATATTTTTTTTAATTCCAGTATTTATCTTACAAGAAAATTATCAGAAATATAATAAAAGAACAGAATTAATTCTTTTAGAGGATCATATCATAATTAATAAAGAAGTAATAAAAATTGAATCCATTAAAGAAGTGAATATCTATGCCACATATCAATATTTTAATGGAGGATCCGGCCCTTCGACTTTAATTTTTAATGAATATTTTTATTATTTAGAAGTGGTTACCAATAAATCCAAATATATTTTGACTTCTTTATTAGATAACAATTTAGATAAAAAATTTATTTATCACTACCCAAATTTAACTTATAATAAAATTAAACGGTTTCCTCTTGTAAAGTAGAAATATATTCTGAAAGCAGTGATTTCAACAGTACAAGTTAAACAGTAAGGAGTATGAGGATAGTTTTGGGTTAAACATTTACGAAATGGATCTTCGTCAGTTAGACCCTGCCATTGGGCGTTGGGTAGGGTAATGTTCCAGATTTAGTGACACCCTGAAAAAGCATATTAAACAACTGAAAAACAAAGTGTTTTATAAATTAAATTAACAAAAACAGACAGGCAAATGCCTGTCTGTTGTATTTTTACGGCATTAAACCTGAAAAAATGAATACCAACCAAACCTGGTGTACCAAAGTTAGTGACGGGATGTTGTGCTGCTTTTGCAAAAGTGCCGATACCGTTAAAAACGGTACAACGAAAAACAAAAAACAGCAGTAGTTGTGTAAACAATGTGGTAAAAGATTCATAGAACATTATACCTACCGTGCATACCGCCCGTATATCAATAAACAAATTGTAACACTTACCAAAGAAGGACTTGGCATACGCAGTATTGCAAGGGTACTGGCGGTTTCTTCCACAACAATACTTAAACGTATTATTGTCATTGCACGTACTGTTACAAACCGGTTATAAGCAAAGGGAAAACATACGAGGTTGACGAAATAAACACCTTTATAAAACGAAAAAGCAAAAAGATATGGATTGCCTATGCGTTGGAACGCACAAGTAAAACCGTGGTAAACTTCCGCATAGGCTCACGTAACAATAAAACATTGGACTATGTCCTGAAAACCTTAAAACATAGCAACGCAAAAAGGATTTATACTGACGGATTAAAAAACTACAAATACCTGATAGATCAAAAATCCACTATGTTGTACGTTACGGAACAAACCATATAGAAAGAAACAACCTGACCCTGCGTACACATTTAAAACGTCTGAACCGCAAAACAATCTGCTTTTCGCGAAGTCTGGTTGTTTTGGCTGCTGTGTTTAAAATCTACTTTTGGGGTTGATTAAGCTCCTATTACAACAACATCATATATTTTAATTTGTTTCATTGCGTTGATACACCTTCAAATGTTCCTTATTTTGAGTCAATGTAAAGTGTTCAAAGTCTGCCTTAAAAGTACAACAAACTACAATAATTTGCTGAATAGTTGCCGGAATTTCTTCATTAAACGCTGATAAATGCGAAAGAACCAAAATCGTTTTTTTATTCCAAACCAACGGTAATTCATCTACATAACTTACCTTAAATTTTTGAACAATGTAGCTGGCTGACGAAATCAATCTGTGTTCTTTATTGGTGTTAAACGTTGTTATTTTTCTGGTGGGAAACTGGTTCGCCATTAAAAAATCTAACTGACCTAAATCGGTGGTAACATGGGCAATTGCCGTTTTGTCACTGATAGTATGAAACAATTGATGATAGACCCTTTTGTGGTTTTTAAAATCGGTTTTAACGGTTTTTAGAATGCCGTAATCCTTATACAAAAAATTTAAAAACAACTTTTGCTTAAAATAATCTTCGTTTTCTGCTTTCAGACGGATTTGTTTGAATGATTCCTTAAAAAACCTACTTATTTTTTTTGTTCGTTCGGCATAATTTGTTCCAAAACTTTCATCGTTCCAGTCAATAGGTTCGCCCACATATACGTGGCAATTTGTATCGTAAATAACAAAATCGCCTTTGGGCAATAAATCGGCATTTCCGTGAATGTAAACCGGTTGAACAGGCAACTTTAGTTCTTCTGCCATAAAAAAAGCTCCTTTATGAAAACGCCCGATTTCTGTGGTTCTCGAACGGGTTCCTTCCGGAAAAATCATCACCGAAAAATCAGTCCCAATTCGTTCTTCTAACGGATCCAAACCTTCGTCAACTCCTTTTGTTACCGGATAAAATCCTAAAAACTTTACAGCTCTTCCAAAAACCGGCGATTTATACACCCAATCGTTAACGATATAAACGATATTCGATTTGACCATGCCAATAGTTAAGGAATCAAGGAACGACGTGTGATTTGAAATAATGACCGATTGTTTATTTAATCGTTCCTTATTAAAAATCCTTTTTTGTACCGTGGGTTTTAAATACAAAACCGATTTCATATAAACCGACATTAATTTGCTGAAAAGTTTCCATTTTTTTTCTTTAGACAAAGGTAAAATCCAGAAAAAACTACGCATTAAAACCGATACCACCAAACTTGCTGCCACATAATAGGCAAACATTAAAACCGATTGAACCACCAGCCATAAAGTAACAGGCGACAAGCCTTTTTTAACGCGGTTAAAAAACAAAAAGCGATACAAAACCGGATACAGAACAAAAGTTACCAGCACCGCCACACTTACCCCGATTAATGCGATCGATGCAATGGATTGCAACGCCGGGTGTTTTGCAAAAATCAAGGCGCCAATTGCCAAAATAGTCGTTAAAACCGCTAAAAGAATCGATGTCCGGTACAAAGGTATCTCGTTTTTGCCATCGGTATATTCTTTTTGCAAGGCACTGGTCATAAAAATGGTAAAATCGATACCGTGACCAAAAACCAACGTACACACAATGGTACTGAAAATATTAAACGGAATGTTGAGCAAGCCCATAATGCCCGCAGTGATAAATCCGGTTAAACCAATGGGAATGGAAGCCACCAAAACCAATTCAATCCGGCGGTAAAACACTAATAAAATAACAAATACCGCAACAAATGAATAAGTAACCAAAGCGTTAAAATCGTTTACCAAAGCACCTAAATACTGCTCGTTGAGTGCCTGCCGGTCAATAACCAAAACGTTTTCACCTTTAAATTCTTTTTCAAAAGTGCTTACAAATTCCTCGCGGTTTTCAGGATTCAATGTCACCACCGTTGATAACAGATACCGGTTTTTTCCGTGAACAAACTCACTATATAATTCCTTATTGAATTGTTTCAGTGTGTTTAAATCAATGGTTGAAAAATTGGTTTTAAGCAGTTTATAAAACGGTTGATGCGTTTGTGCTACAAAACCTGTTTTTACGCTTTCTTCTTCGATGGATTTAATGGCATTGTTTAATTTTTCATCAGTCCAGAAAGATTTCCAGCGATTAATTGCTTTATTTTGAAGGATTTTAGAAGGAATTAAACTACTAATAGTCTGCAAGTTATCAACGGTGGAAAATGCAGATAGTTTTTTATGAATATCTGAATTTAGTTGCAACGCTTTTTCCTGATCCTCATCAAAAGCAACCACAAATAAGTTCTTGGCAACCTGATGATCTGCGTACAATTCTTTTTCTGCAAGCTGCTGTTCTTTCGGTATAAAGTTAATTTTAGACAAATCCCCGTCAAAAGCAACTTTTGAATAGGTAAACAAACTCACAATCACTAAGATCAACGTACAAACAATCAGTCCTTTATTTTTTTCAAACGGATAGTTCGCTATCTTATCAATAATATGACTGTGTGCTAATGCTTTTCCTTTGTAAATATGCGGTAAGATAATCAAAGTAAAAACAGCGGTTGCCACTACCGAAATACTTGCAAAAATACCCAGATCAACCAATGCATCAGAGTGCACAAACAACAAACACAAAAACGCCACAGCCGTTGTAGAACTGCTCATTAAAAGCGGTTTGGTTACGTCTTTAAAAAGCTGGGCAATACTTTCGTTGCTTTTAGAATGTGTTAAAAAATGCAGGGCATAATCAATGGTAATCCCGATTAAAATGGCTGAAATGGACAACGAAATCGCTGAAATCTCCGTCTTTAAAAAATACAAGCACAACAAGCCGAACAATCCTCCAAAAACCGACGGTATCATTACAATAACCGGCACAAACCAATGGCGGTAATAAAAAATCAACAGCAGCATTAAAGTAGAAACAGAAAGGGCAACCGTGGTAAAAATATCGTGTTTAATTTGCTGGGCATTGGCTACGGCTATAAACGATGCTCCGAAATACTGCACCTGAACCTGTGGGTATTCTTGCCCGACAATTTGCTGAATTTCTCTTAATTTTTCGACAAAAATCTCGTTTTGCTCTGTTTCGCTTCCGCCATATTTTGGGTTGATGAACAAAACAATCTTTTCTTTGTCTTGTGAATATAAAAATCCGTTTTCAAAAACATAATCTGCCGAACCCTGAAACTGTTGTAATTTTTTTAATGCCAAAAAAGAGAACTGCAACGGGTCGTTTATTACGATGTCTTTCATAAAAGCAGCATTTCCGCCGGTTAAGGTTTCCACATTGCGTTGCATTTGTGCAGCAATACTGTCTTTTTGAAGTTTTTGCTCGATGATTTGATAATCAGCTTCGTTTAAATACAACGGCAGATTTTTGTAAACAAAATCAAACGACTGCTGAAACAGATTTTCATCTAACACCCCCTGAACCGAATGATAATAAGCATTTGCAACAGGCAGTGTATCTAAAAAAGCTTGTGCAGCGTTTGCTAAATCATCATCTGTAGCATTCTTTTTCTTTTTAAAAATCACCGAAATTTTGTCGCTAAAATTCATTTCACCAACAATTTCAGCTGCGGTATTTGTTGTTTCATTTTTAGGAATGATTCGGGTAATGTCTTCGTTAAAAGAAATATTTTTAACTGCAAAAACAGCACCCACCAAAAACAACAACGTAGCAAACAGCGTTATTTTAGGGTATTTTTGTATTTTTAAAAACAGATAATAAAATGCTTTAGACATTTTTAATTCTTTTTCGTTGGTAATAATTCAATATGAAATAAATTGTTATTCCTAAAATGATCGACATAAATGTAGCCAAAATCACACTGCCAACAATGTATTGCAATAAATGTGTTTGAAGAGATTCAAAACTGATGTTGTCAAAATCGAGTATTAACGGTTGATTTGCCGGAATGATAAACGACCCTATTTTTAGCGAACCCAATACAATAAAGGGAATTAAAGGTGGAATACTGATGTTTGATCCCAGAAAAGACAATGATTTATTCCATTTAAAAACGGTTGCCAAAAAAATGGAAAGAAACGTTTGAAAGCCCCACACAGGAACAATTCCTATAAAAACACCTAATGCAATAGAAAGTGCTTTTACTTCTTTAGAATCGGTTGTTTGTAAAACATCTTCTTTTATAAACTGCTTAAAACTTTTTTTTTTGAATTTTTTAAACAGATTCCGTGGTTTGATGTAAAGCAATGTAATGACTAACAAAACCGTGTTGAGCACGCTGATACGGGTAAAATCGCGAAACGGACGAAAATGCGACACACGTTCATTGGGATCGTACAATACGCGGATAGGAACATTTTTAACCGTAACATTTTTCCATGCCGTACGCACAATTACTTCGATTTCAAACTCAAATTTACTGGTAAAAAACCGTTTGGGTATTTTTTTAAGTGGATACAGCCTGTAACCCGATTGGGTATCACTTAATTTAATTCCGGTTTCGAACCAAAACCAGAAATTGGAAAACCGATTGCCGAAACTACTTTTTTTAGGCACACTTTCGTGTGTCATATTCCGACTTCCAATCAATAATAACGGCTCAGAAGATTTATTTAATTCTTCTAAAAATACCGGAATATCATCAGGGTAATGTTGTCCGTCAGAGTCAATCGTTAATGCATAATCAAAACCGTGTTTTATAGCAACTTTAAAACCTGTTTGCAACGCATTTCCCTTGCCCTTATTTTCAGCCAAATGAATCACATGCAGTTGCTGATAATTTTGTAGAATCTGTAAAGTAGCATCGGTACTGCCATCGTTTATAATAAAAATATGGTTTGTGTAATTCAATACACCCTCTATAACGCGTTTTAAGGTTTTTGCGTTATTGTAAGTGGGGATAATTACACACCAGGATTTATTATTTTCAATGGGTTTATTCATTATAACTGCTCACGTAACAAAGCACTTACTTTTAAAGCCGTTGTGGTATCAAAAGTTACCGATGCCTTTATTTTAAAGCCTTCTTCAGTTTCAGAAATACCAATTACGATGTCTAAAACCGAATGGTTTTCAGGGTTGATCAATGCCATAAATTTTACATTGCTGCATTCTTTTATAAACAATTTTTTGTTTAAACCTTGTTCTGAAAGTTCTTTAAAAATCTGCAACATACACACGCCCGGCATTACCGGATTGTTTGGAAAATGTCCTTTAAAAATGTCGTGTTGCGGATTCAGTTTAACGGTGGCATTGAGAACTCCTTCGTGTAATTGATACCGCTCTGTTTGATAAAAGTCTGTCAGCATTTTTCAAAATTTACCCAACAAAAATACTATTTTAAATTTTATGAAAGATGATTTTGTTTTGTACAATGCGTATTGTTTAAGGTTTTGTTTTTAACGTGTACCAAAGTTTTCTTTATAAAAACGCCTTTCAATAAGTTCTTGATAACTTGTAAATTTGTTTTGTTATAACAATTTTCCGTTTAAAATAGTCGCCGCAATTGTGAAATAAATAATTAATCCAGAAACATCGACTAAAGTTGCCACAAAAGGAGAAGAGGCTGTTGCCGGATCAAATCCTATTTTTCTTAAAAGAAAAGGAATTAAAGATCCTGAAAGGGTTCCCCAAAGCACTATAATGATTAATGAAAAAGCAACAGTTATTGCAATATAAAACCAATATTCTCCATAATCATAAATTCCTGTTTTTTGCCAAATAAAGATTCGTATAAAACCAATCAATCCTAAAATACCTCCTAAAGCTAAGCCTGAAGCCAATTCTTTTTTAAGAACGTAATACCAGTCTTTTATTTTGATTTCGCCTAAAGCCATGGCACGAATAATTAACGAAGCGGCTTGCGAACCGGAATTTCCTCCACTGGAAATAATCAATGGAACAAACAGAGCCAAAACAACCGCTTTTGCAATTTCTTCATCATAATAACTCATTGCCGAAGCCGTGAACATCTCGCCCACAAAAAGGATAACCAGCCAGCCGGCACGTTTTTTAATTAATTGTAAAATGGGCGTTTTGGTATATGAAACATCTAACTCTTCCATACCACCAAACTTTTGAATATCTTCGGTATCGCGCATTTTCATTCGATCCAGAATATCGTCAAAGGTTACAATTCCGACCAAAACGCCGTTTTCAGTAACAATGGGAATTGTAAAACGGTCATATTTTTCAAATATTTCGAAAGCGTCTTCAATTGGCGTTGTGGTAACTAAAGAAACAAAATTACGATCGATTAAATCGGAAACTTTCGCATTTTCATCAGCCAAAAGAAGTTCACCAATTTTTAAATCATCGATCAGCTTATTATGATCGTCAACAATGAAAATATAGTTTAAGGTTTCGGCTTTTTTTCCATATTTTTTGATATGTAACAAAACCTGTTTCACAGTATAATGCTCTTTTACCTGAACGTAGAGCGGAGTCATTAAACGGGCAATACAGTTTTCTTTATAACCAATCAGATTAAGAGCAATAACACGTTCTTCATCATTTAAAAGGTTAATGAAATGTTTGATTAGTTCATCGGGAAAGTTCTCGAAAAGTTCCGTCCGGTCATCAGGTTCCAGATTATTCAAAACCTCGGCAAGATCTTTATCCGTTAAACTGCGAACGATTTCTTGTTGAATATCCGGTTTTAAATACGAAAAAACCTCAACTTTGTTATCATTAGATAACATATAAAATGCAATGTTTCTACTTTTTTGATCCAAAGATTCTAAATGCTCTGCAATATCTGCCGGATGCTGATTGAATATGTGTTTTTGCATGACCTATTTTTTTTCTCCTTTGCAAAGGTCATTAATTCGTATGAGCTGGTCAAACAAACAGCTGAAAGAACGTGATTTCTAATCGAAATTTAATTTTTAGAGCATAAAAAACGCCTCGAAATGACACCTCTCGTGTTTGTAGTTTTATAGAGATATTTCATAAGCTATGACTTCTTGTAAACTTTTTATTTCCACCATTCTTCTTTTTTTGGATTTCGATAATCGTAGTCCTGCCAACCAAATGGTCTGTATTTATCATTGATAAAATAGTATTCAGGATTATCATATTTATCAATTGAATAAAATGATTCACAAAATGGCAAATATGTATAAAGACCTGCGGGTTGGAGTGAAAAAATACAGTTCTGTTTGCTGTTGTTTTTGTTGTCAAAATAATACCCCACAAAAGTCCTTACATACTCTGAAAGTGTTCCGTCTGACGACCAAAAATTACGCGCTGTTTTATCTTGCGTGTAAAAGGCTACAGAACTTGTCCCTTTTATAGTCAGTCCATGAACCTGATTTTTGGAAGTAAAATCGAAATTGTAAAGAAAAATAAACATCTGTTTATTTTCATCATCGAAAAAATCGGGGAACTCATAAGCTTCTATCAGCTTTAAATGTCCTGCGAGTGTATCTATAGTAGTTCCCTGTCTCATTAACAGCTTTAACTCATAGTTTTGATTTGTCAATTTACTTGCTGAATAAACATGAAAATCAATTCTTTCAAAGTTCTGTCCAAATACTCCTATGTAAGTTGAAAAATTTTCGGATATTTCATATTCCTCAATGGTATTATAGGCTATAATATCACTAATATCTAATGTTTTTAATAGAGATAAACCAACATCCGTTTTCTTTAGGTACGTGTTACTTTTTATATCTTTCACCCACAGTGAGGTTATATCGGATTCATATTGTCTACCTTGTTTAAAATCCTCAAATCGTTCCTGATTTTTTACATTTCCCTTTATTTAAGAAAAGCTATTAATTCCTAACAAGAAACAGCTTAAAATTATCAGATTTTTCACACACTTTGTTTTTTTATCACTAAGAACATCTAAATGTAATCTTTTTTACTCTAACATGAAAAAATAAATAATTTAAAGCAAAAATTACGGAATTAATGCTGTTCAACTCCGTGATTTTTTTCTGTCTGAAATTAATTTATAACTGAAAAACACTTTCGTTAATTGCAGTGTTTAGTTTTTTATTTTTTAGGGTAATTACCGAATAATCGTCAGAGCTTTCTACAATTTTGATTTCAGAAACCGTGTTTTCGTTGTTTTTAAACGTCAGCGTAACTTCTTTTATGTGTTTGCTCATATCTTTACTTTTCGGCTTTAAAACAGCTGTTTTTACCGCTCCGTTTTTAAAATACGTAATGGTAAATGACTCTTCATCAAACAAATTTCCGGTGTAGCTGCCCACCATTAATTGTTGCAATTGTTTAAACCGTTTGTTTTTGTTTAAATCAATAGTGGTTATTTTTCCTTTATCGTTTTTAATTTTCAACTGTTGCTTGTTAAATAACATCACATTTTTTTTGGGAGAATTATACTGCCACAACAATTTTTCTCCTTTTAAACGGAAAATCCCGCTTGAAGTCGATGCGTTTTTTAACACGCTTACGTGCTTGATTTCTTCAAAATCGGCGGTAATAGAAGTTGTTTTTCCTGCCTGATTTAAAACTTCTTTTTTAAAACTGGTTATTTCGGCAGGTGTCATTTTTGTTTGTGCCATAGAAGCCAATCCAAACAGTAATGCCACCATTAAAGCAAAGTGTTTCATTCTTTATATGCTTTTATTTGTAATAATTCGTCAACCGGAACCGATTGAAATTCTTTTTCTTTTAAATCTATCAACAACTGTTCCAATACGTCGGCGGTTTTTTGCGACGTATCGTGCAGCAAAATTACAGAACCTTTTTTTATACGGGGAATGATTCTGTTTAAAATCTTTGTTTTTGAAGATATTACGGTATCTAACGAGCGAATATTCCAACCAATGACCAGTAGATTTAATTTGTTACAGGCTTTGGCAATGTTTGGATTGGTTACTCCAAAAGGCGGACGGAATAAATGACATTCTTTACCGGTTGCTTTTTTTATCGTTTTTTGATTGGATACGATTTCATTTACAACGTCTTTTTCTGGTAAAAACCCCATTTTATTGGTATGCGACCACGTATGATTGGCAATTGTATGCCCCTCGTTTACCAGGCGTTTTGCTATTTCCGGATATTTTTCTACTTGCTTTCCAATACAGAAAAACGTTGCTTTTTGATTGAATTTTTCAAGAAGATTTAAAATCTCAGGTGTAATTTCTGTGGGTCCATCATCAAATGTTAAGGCAATAACATTTCGGTTGACTTTTTTGTTTGACGAATGTGTTTTTACAAAGTAATTCATTCTCATATCAAACGATGCCCAAACCGTTAGTATCAACCAAAAAATTAAAACGAAAATCAATACGTACAAAGGGATTTTGTCAAAAAACCATATAACAAATCCGCCGAAAATCAACACAATAAAAATCCATTTTATGTACGAATGTTTTAGCATTTTGATAATAATACAAAACTAAAATCGGTTAAATTATTTTGATTAACCAACAATATATTTTCTATTTTTTCAGGTTGTACCTCATTATATTTCAACTTTTCAGGATACGATTGACTACGGATTATTTCGGCTGCCACTTTTAGGCCAAAAGCAGATGCGGTATCGTAGCTTCCTGAAATATGCTGGTAATACGCTTGTGGTGTTTCAGTAAAAATGGCTTGAATTTTATGATAAAACGGTTGTTGGGCAGCATCGGCATTGACACCTAAAACAATCACATCTATAGTATTTACCGAAAGATTGTTTTTTTCTAAAAACGCTTTAATCGTAGAGGTTTCATCATTTTTAAAATCGTTAAAAACCAACAAATCAACAACTACTGCATACGTATTTGCTGTTTTTTTACCAGATAACGCAAAGAAATTCGCTCCTTCTGCCAGCGGAATACCATTCGTTTCAGGTTTTTTAAAGTTGATGCTGTCCCCTACCCTTTTTACCTTACCAACCATTTCAAACATACTGAACGTATAAGGTGCAATTTCATCAACACCGCCAATTAGGATGTTTTCCTTGTCTAAATGTTTTAACTGCATAAAGGCATCAAACAGGGCATTTTCAAAAGAATTAGCTCCGTTTACATAGGTAAAGTTATAAGCTTTACACTGCAACAGCAATGCAATTTGTGCAGCTACGGTATTGTGCGTGGATTGGATAAAAGCGGTGGGCGTTAAAAACTGCTCTTCGTTTTCAATAATAGCATCCAGAAATTTTTCAGAGTCTTCAATGCAACCCAATCCTGTTCCAACAATAATTGCCTGCGGATCGACCATTTTTGCATCAAACAGAGCTTTATTTGCGGCATAGATACTCATTTTTACGCCTTTTGCCATACGGCGACTCATTGCAGGAGCAATCAATTCTTTATACGACGGTTGCTGTGCCTTATTGACATTTTGTACCGGTGTGATCTCAGCGTCAAAAATACTGAATCCGGTAGCTTGAATGCTTACACTTCCAATTCCGTTGATGTAACAGTTCTTCATTTTTTAGGTCCCTCAAAAAATCAACGTAAATAAAATATTAAAAAGATTTTGTTTCTTCCAACTGATCAGGATTTCTACGTGTGTCAAATATATTGGCTATTTCAATTCTATTAAAATCATAGTTTACCCAATATACAATTTTATAGTTTTTGTATATTAAATACCGAAAAGTTTGTGCTCTGAATTTAAACAAGAATTCAACTTGCCCTTTTTCGGGGTGTTTTTTTAAGGTGATTGTAGTATCGATGATATCATTCACTAACTTTTGTGCAATTTTGACATTTGCTTTTTCGCAATAATAATCATAGATACTTAACAGCTGATTTTCTGCAAACTGCAACCAATAGATTTCTAACTCCATTTTAGAACTTTTTCTTTCAGTTCTGTTGCTTTTATCATTCTTCCGTTTTTAGAATCTTCCATTGCCGACTCTATTTGTATTTCATATTCTTCAACAGACATGGGTTCAATAGTTTCCTCTTTCTCGGTTCGAAGTAAACGTTCAAACTGCTCAATAACTTTTTCACTTTTTATATTTAAAAATTCTTGTATAAATGCTATTTTACGTGCTTCTAAATTTAAACTTCTCATTTTAAACCCTTTTACAATAATTACAAATTTACGCTTTTTTAAATGAAATGCTGCCAATAATTTTGTTAATTGCTTTAGGTTATTTCCCAAAAATCAAGGTAGAACAATTACCACCAAATCCAAACGAATTAGACAATACGTAATTGATTTCGGTTTTTACTGGTTCGGTTTCCGGGATCAGATGAAATTCCTCCATTGGTGTTTTGAAATTCAGATTTGGAAAAACCATGTTGTTTTGTAATGCCAGAATGCTGTAAACAGCTTCAATTGCGGCGGCGGCGGCTAATGTGTGCCCTGTAAAGGCTTTGGTGGAGCTGAATTTAGGTACGCTGTTAAAAATACGCAGCAAAGCTCTTCCTTCTGACAAATCGTTGTTGGGCGTTGCCGTTCCGTGGGCGTTGATGTAATTAATTTTACCGGGTTGGATTCCGGCTTTTTCAAATGCTTTTTTCATTGCCAGATAGGCTCCTTCCCCATTTTCTGACGAAGCTGTTTGATGGTATGCATCATTGGCATTACCGTAACCGCAAACATACGCTAAGACGTGCTTGTTTTGCCGTTTTACAAGTTCGCTGGACTCTAATACCAGATAAGCTGCTGCTTCACCTAAATTCAATCCTTTGCGGTGTTGATCAAAAGGCGTGTTGTAGGTATCAGTCAAAATCATCAACGTTTTAAATCCGTTAATGGTAAATTTGCTCAACGCATCAGTTCCGCCCACAATCACACGGTCTAAATAGCCGTTTTCAATCATACTTGCCCCTAACATAATGGCATTGGCTGCCGATGAACACGCTGTGGAAATGGTTGATACAAATCCCTTCAATCCCAGATAATCTGCTATTTTGTTTGATGAATCGCCGGCATTGTGACTTAAAATATACTTTTGATATTCAGGGTATTGATCGTATTGTTTGTAGTGCTTTTCGGTAAAGTCCATCCCTCCCACGCTAGTTGACGAAATCAAGCCGGTACGTACTTCGTTAATAGCTGTAATTTGAGCGTTATTTACTGCTTGTTTTGCGGCATACGCTCCCAACATACTGGTTCGGGTAAAGGTGTTGTTAACCGGTAATTTTAAGAGTTGTTGCAATTCTTCGTTGGATCTTTTTATTTCGCCTACCTTAATTTCGTTAGCGTTCCGTGTGGCAATTAATTCGATATCTGAAATACCGGCTTTTTTTGAAATCAGCGCGTTAAAATTCTCTTCGACCGTGTTTCCTATCGAAGAAATAATTCCCATTCCGGTAATTGCAACTCTGTTTTGCATTACAATTTTGTTCTGTTTTGAGCGATGTATTGTGCCATTGTTTCAATAGACTGAAAAATCTCTTTTCCTTGCTTTGGATCAGCTAATTTTATACCATATTCTTTGTCTAACAAAACAATTAACTCTAATGCATCGATAGAATCTAACCCCAAACCATCTCCAAATAATGCATCGGTATCCTGAATGTCATCAACAGTAATATCTTCTAAATTCAACACATTAATGATACGTTCTTTCAATTCTTTTTTTAAAGCTTCCATTTTATAAAGTTATTTTGTTATCTGTTTGATATTTTGATTATTATGTTCTAAAATTCCGTTGGTTTCCACCAAATAAAAACAGGCTTTATACGCGCCGTTTAAACAATGAACCCAACCGCAAAGTACTTTTTTTGCTTTGTTTGTTCGCAGCAGGTGTTCCGTATATTTATGCATGTAATCTGTCTGGTATTCACTGGCAATGAAAAAAGCACTTTCGCTTTTTAACTGATGACGGATACTGACTTCGCCTATAGCAATATTGGGCAATGTATAGACAAATACCGCCGGACTTGGAAAATACGCATTGCTGTTTTGAATGCTTTGCTGATGCTTGTTGTCGGTATCTAAGCTCCCTTCGTTATTGCTAAACAGCAGTGCAATGTCTTTTTCGGTTTCATCTTTTAAAACCAGTTCTGATGCAATATATGCCAGTTTGCACAAATCGTCCATTTTATAAAATTTTGGATAGATATGTTCAAAATTCCTGTAAACCTGTTTTATAAATTCTGAAAAATCAGTTGTGTTTGAATCAACGATTTGTTTTCCGTTTTCAAATATAATACCATTTTCTATATGTATGTATTTACTTACAGAATACATTGTTTATTTGTTTTTAGTTAATACTATTGCCGAATTGCTTCCGCCAAAACCCGATGCCGTTTTTAAGATGGTTTTTAATAGTTTTTGTTCTTGTTTTGTAATGATATTTATAGATTGGGAGGTTCCTTGCTCTTTAAATCCTAAGGAAGGAACCAGCGTATTGGTTTTTAAACTTTCAATGGCAACAATGCTTTCAAGCAAGCCCGACGCTCCCAAAGTATGCCCGTAATAAGCCTTTAAACTGTTTAACGGAACATTTTGTAATTGCATGCGGTTAAACGCAATGGCTTCCATCTCATCGTTGTACAAGGTTGCGGTACCGTGGGCAGAAATATAATCTATATCGGTTGTTGTTTTTTGGGCTTCTTTCAATGCTTTTTCAATACTTAAAACCAAACCTTCTCCGGTACGCGACGGACCCGAAATGTGATTGGCATCGTTGATGTTTGCTTCGCCGGCAATGGTTATTGCATTTGCAGAAAAAGTATCTGACACATAAACTGCTGCTGCTGCTTCGCCTAAATTTATGCCGTTTCGGTTTTTGTCATAAGGTTTACAAACTTCATTACTCATAGCCTGAAACGATTGAAATCCGGAAATGACAAACGGCGTAAGTTCATCAGCAGCTACCACAAAGGCATTTGAAAAAGCACCGCTTTCTATCAGTCTTTTTGCTATAGAAAGTGCCATAACTCCCGAAACACAAGCATTTGAAATAACAACCGGTTCAGTTTTAAATCCAAAATAGGTGTTGATATTGTGAATGGTTTTTGGTATAAAGGCATCGTTCAACTGGTTTGCTGCCAAAGCAGAAATATTTCCTTTTGTGGTTGAAAAAATCAGTACCGAATCGGGTTTCACGGGATGTTCTTTGATAACGGAGTACAAGGCTGCAATGAGCAGTTTTTCAATTTGCGAGCCATTAAAATGGGTATCTATTGACTGAAAATGTGCATCAAATAGCTGATTGTTGATCGTTCCTGCATAAATCGTTCCGATAGCATCATTAATAAAAATCTTTTCAATAGCTGATCTTCCCGAAAGCAACGCCTGGAAATTGTCTTTTGTGGTAAATCCTAACGGACTGATACAATTGCTGCTGTGAATATAAACTGCCATTACAACAAACCTACTTTACGTTTCCACTGCTCGAAAAATTCGGGCATCGTGATGATTAAATTCCCATCAAAATCGGTAAAAACCTGTGTGGTTTTCCCATAACAGACCAATTCGTCTTTATCGTTAAAAATTTCAAATTCAAATAGTAGTTTCGCCGCCGGCGAATCAATGAACGTGGTTACAATATAGGCATCATCTGCGTAACGCAACGGCTTTTTATGTTCACTTTCCGTTTTTACAATAGGTGTGGCAAAACCATTATTTTGTACGTCTTTGTACGAAATGCCGTAATGCCGGCCAAACGCTTCTCTACCGTCTTCAAAATAATCGATATAGTTTCCGTGCCAAACAATACCCAATGCATCGGTTTGGTTAAACTTTACCTTAAAATGTTCGGTGTGCTGTAAGGTTTTATTCGTTTTAAATGGATCTTTTCTTTTTATCATAAATCAACGCAAAGGTAATAAATACCACAAAAAACAAAGTTAACAATAACATTTCAGGAATAATATCAATTAGCGAACCATTTCGCAAGACAATGTCGTAATACCCGTTTAATGCCCAGTTCATAGGTGATATTTTTGACAAAACCTGCATGGTTTCAGACATGGCAAAAACAGGAATCCAAACACCACCCACAGCAGCCAGTATCACTACAAATGTGGCCCCGAAAGGGGCAGACTGTTCCTGGGTTTTTGCTATAATCCCCAATAAAATTCCCAAACTTATTGCCGCCAAACCGGCAGTTAATGTTAACACCGACATTAAAACAATTTTAGTTGCCGAAAGGTTTAATTGGGGCAATTTCATGTACGGAAAAACCACTTCTGCAATGATTAATATGGCATAAAACTGCAACAGACAAATGATGAGATAGGTGCTTATTTTGCCCGCGTATAAAATACTATTTGATGTGGGACTGCTGAGCAAACGCAGATACGTTCCCTGATTTTTTTCTTTTACAATGTTGATTGACAACGGAACCATTATGAAAAAAATGGCAAAAAGTGTCCAGGCAGGTACGTTATGCTGTGCCGAATTTGGCAAAACGTCTTTGTTTTTTTCCCGCGGGACAATTTCTTTAAAGCTGATGAACGAATTGTTAAACGATTGTGTACCCGATCCGCCTAATTGTTCTTCAAATGTTTTGTAAACCGCATCAGACTCTAACCGGGCAACCATTTTATCGATATTGTTTTTAATACCATTTTTAAAAGCGGTTTGGGTTGCCGGATCAAAGTACATACGGATTTCTTTACCGGGCACCTCAACAGGCTCGTATGAAGTAGTACTCATTCCCATTTCGTCTAAAATACCATCTACATTTTGCCGTACTTTGATATTTAAACTGCCGGTCAAATCTTTTGGCAGCACAATAGCCATTTGATAATTGCCTTTAAAAACCTCTTTTTTAGCAACTTCTTCAGTTAACGGCTTGCTGTCTAATTTGCTAATCAATATAAAACTTTGCGATTGTTCTAATTCTTCCTGCACCCGGAACGAAATACTGTCTTGATCGTGATCTACCCATAAAACGGGTATTTTTGATGCACTGATGCTTTGATAGGTACTATCTTGAATAGAAGTTACCACCACCACCAAAATAATGGGCATAACAAACAAAGTGATCAATCCGCCAATGTCTCGAAACAATAACTTTAATTCTTTTATGATGCTTTGCCACAATTTAAACCACATCGCGTAAGTTTTTTCCGGTTAATGCTATAAAAACTTCTTCTAAGTTACAGGCATTGGGCGTGTTTTGAATCAGTTCTTTTGGAGTTCCCTGAATAAAAATCTTTCCTTGATCAATAATGGCAATATCGGTGCAGAAATCTTCGGCTTCTGCCATTAAATGCGAAGTGTACACAATGGTGGTTCCCTTTTTATTTAATTCTTTCAGATACGAAATAATGGTTGCCCGCGATTGTACATCAACGCCCACAGTGGGTTCGTCTAAAAACAATACTTTAGGGTTGTGCAAAATTCCGGCAATTAAATTAACCCGGCGTTTCATTCCGCCCGAAAACGTTTGTACTTTTTTATGCATAAAATTACTTAAACCCAAATGCGTGAGATAGTCGGTTATTTTAAGTTTTAATTCTTTTTTTGGTACATTGTACAAGCTGCCAAAATACATCAGGTTTTCAAAAGCGGTCAGGGTGGGATAGAGGGCGTATTCTTGCGGAACCACACCAATTTTATTCTTTATTTCAGATGGATTTTGTACCGATGAACTGCCGTCGATTTCAAAAGAACCCGATGTTGGTTTTAAAATGCCACACAAAATAGAAATGAGCGTGGTTTTTCCGGCTCCGTTTGGTCCCAACAAACCAAAGACAGATTGTTGCGGAATTTGCAGCACCACACTTTCAAGCGATTGATAATCAGAATCTTTATATTGCTTTGATATATTTTTTATGTTGATCATTACCGCCATTACACCGCTTTTTTTAATTTCTTAAAAAAGGTTTCCTCTAAATCGGCCAGTTCCATTAATCGGTTCGAAAGTACCTGATACACATTCTCTGTATTGCTGCGTTTTTTATAAACCCGAGAAGCTTCTACGGCAAAATCTCTCCATTTATCACCTATAAGTGCCATTTCTTTTGATAATTGCATCAATTGTGCATTGTTAAGATATTCGCCCGCTTCTTGCAAAAACGCAGCGTAAATAAAGCGGAATCCGCCACCGCCCGTACCAATTTCTTCCTGCATACGCACCAAATTAACCAAATTGTAATTGGCCTTGGCAACACCAAGTTTTTTATGCCATTTTAAAATGGCTTTGGCAACCATACGCATTCCTTTTACACCCACAATGGGCATAGGTGCCAGCATATCGTTACAGGTTTTTTTGATGGCTTTTTTGATGGCATTGGTTAAATCGATATTTTGCGGTACAGCAATAGGGTAGTAGAGGTGTCCTTTGGGTGCCAATGCTCCTTTTGCATAACGCACTTTTTCTAATTCTTCTTCGGTTAAAGAAACGGTATAATCTAACACCGGATCGCTGATTAAATAACGATTTTCTTCTTTACCAAAAACAACAATATTGTGTGCATTGAAATGAAAACGGTATTCGTCGGGAAAATAATTCAGATGATACACGCCCACCACCAAACCCGTGGGAATGTTGTTTTTAAGGTTTTCGTCGAGTTTTTGCTGTGCTTTGGCAGGATTGGAAAATTTAAAGCGTTTTACCTTTATGCCCAACCGTTTTGCCATGCGGTTAAAAATAACACCGGGCAACGGACGATAAGATACCGCAGGCGCATGATTTACTTTAAGAAAAGGCAAATACACAAAAAACAAGCCCGAGCCCAACCCAAATGCCATTGGTTCGGTTATTTTAAAACCTTTGTTGTTTAATAAATTTACAATAGCTCCGTTTTCACAGTGTGCCGATTGTTGGTGGTTAAAATCTAACTGCATTTATCCTTTAAAATTTCTTAACTCGTCTATAGATATTCCGAAAATATCGGCATATTTCTGAAGTTTTCTGGTACTTAATTTATTGAAAACCGATGGTTTTGCGTGGCGTTTCACAAAAAACGTCCATTGTTCCATGTACGCGGCAAGCGTTTGCCAATCCATTCGGTTTAATTCCATATAATAAACAATGGGGCTTACTTTTCCTGATGTTACATCATTTAAAGCTTCTTGCACCCGTTGGTTTAAAACTTCAAGATTTTGATTTTGAATGATTGTTTTTGGTTCCCAGCCCGAACTTTGAACCGATACAAATTTTCCGTCATCATCTATGGCATATACCAGTTCGTTGCTTTTGTGTTTTTTAAGCGGACTATCGTCTTGTGGCACTTCATTTTTTTTCATTGTTATCTTTTCTGTAAAAACAAGTTCATTTCGCCTTCCAAAAATAAAGTATCTGAATGAAATGTTGTTACTTTTAACGTACAAATAGAATATCCGGGCATTTGAACCTGCGAAATTAAATGGGCTTTTGTTTGAATTAACTGATTGATTTCAGGTAATTTATAAACAGTAATTTTTTTAATGGAACTTATAAACCCAATCACACTGGGATTGTTCTGCACATCGGCGGCAGGTTCTTCATTAAAATAATGTTGTCCTGAAATGGCAGAGCAGGTTTGTGCCGCGTTTTCAATTAATCCCGTTTCAGTCAACTCGTTGTTTGTTACAAAAATACAATCGTCAGAAACATGAAAATGTGTCAATACTTCTTCGGTACAAATGTGTTCAATTGCATCAACCATCAGCATTGGTTTTAAATGGGGCAGATACTTTTTAATTTCTATTTGTACTTTATTCTCACTCATTGTTTAGCGATTACGGTTTTCATCTGACCCGATGCAATGATTTCATCCTTGCTTTTTGAAACGATATCCACTAAGGTAACACCTGCAAATTCGTGTAAAATTGTAGCTTCGGTAGTAATATGTTCATTGATTTTTGGCAAACGGTTTATTTTTAATCCCGAAATACTGCCAATATAGCCTGTTGGGGCGGTTTCTTTTTTAAGATAATATCCAAAACCGGTGTGCAATGCCACTGTTTGTGCCATGTGCTCAATTAATCCAGGTTCTTGCAATGCATCGTTTTCTGTAAAAATATTTTCCGTTTTAATCAATAATCCGGCAGAAACAAACGCTTCATTGTACGATAACAAACAATCGACCATAACAATGGGCATTCGCTGCGGAATGCATTTTAAAAGGATTTCTTCCGATGTTATGGGAAAGGTTACTGTTTTCATTAAACTACTTTTAAAAAGGCGTAAGCATACGAAAAACGACCGCTTTCAGGAACTGATAACATGACCGTATCGCCACTTTTTAATTTTTTTGAATGGTACAATTCTTCTAACATCAGATAGATGGATGCCGCACCCACATTACCTACTTTTGGCAAGTTTAAAAACCATTTTTCTTTTGCAATTTCCAGTCCGGCATTTTTAAACTCGTCGTACAACTTATCCTTAAAGAACAAGGAAGATATGTGTGGCAGGAAATACGTAATTTCTTTAGGTTTTAACTGGTGTTTTTCCATGGCATGAGACATACTTTCCACACCTTTTTTCAAGATAAATTCATCTAAGATTTTAACGTCTTGCTTTAACGAAAAAACCGATTCGCTTTGCCATTGATCCACCGTGTATTCGCTCCATGGTTTCATGGTTCCGTCTGCCAGTTTATCGCCACCGGCATACATACAGGTTTCTAATTCGTGGGCAAACGAATAATTTTCCATCCATTTTATTTCAAGAGACAATGTGCCTTTTGGTTGATTTTCCAATAAAATAGCACCGGCACCATCAGACAGCATCCAGCGGAGAAAATCTTTTTTAAATGCCAGAATAGGTTGTTGTTCCAAAGCTTCTAAATTGGCAATTTCCGCTTCAAATTTATTGGCTGTCATCCAGGTAGAAACACGTTCAGAACCCGTGCAAACCGCATTGTTGGCATCGCCCGATTTAACGGAAAGATAGCCATATTTTAACGCATTCATGCCGGAACAGCAAACACCCGAAGCTGAATTTAAATCGACCGATTTATTTTTAAGCAATCCGTGAACCATTGCCGCGTGAGAGGGTAGGAGTAGGTCGGGAGTGGAAGTTCCGCAAGACAAAACCTCTATATCGTTTAAAGAAAAATCGCTTGCGGTTAATTTTTTGATTGCCAAAGCCGTTAATTCGGCATTGTTATGAGTTACCTTTTGATGTTGATCTAATGCGTAATAGCGTGTTTGAATTCCGTTATTGCGTAAAATCAAACGACGGGATTTTGAGGTTTTATTGTTTATTTTACCTAAAATCTGTTCCATTTCATCGTTTGAAACCGGATCATTAGGTAAAAATTTTTCTATCTTATTTATATAAACTCTTGCTGACATAGCTTAAACTCCTTGAAAGTATTCTTTCTGTTTCCGAATGCTAAAATAACGAATTGGATACAAAATAAACTCAATTAAATGAACAATTGGCGATAAAATCCAATATGGCATAAAACAAGTATAATATTTTAAAAACAACACTGTAAAAATTCTATATTAAGTATGGTGCTGTTTTTTGGTTCAAAGATAAGAAAAGAATTAATTTATGAGTCTAACGCCTTTTAAAAGGATTCAAAAACTTCTTCACAAATAACAGAGAAGTATCGTAAAGAGCATTTATCATTGCAGTAAGCCAAATTCAAAGCAATATTTAATCAGTTGGGCGGTATTTTTTGATTCGGTTTTTTCCAAAAGACTTTTCCGGTGACTTATAACGGTTAATTGACTAATAAATAATTTATCGGCAATTTCCTGATTGGTAAGTCCTTCGGCAATCAGTATTAATACTTCTTTTTCTCTTTTTGTAAAAACCGGGGTTTTAAAAGTGTTTAGTGGAGTTTCTTTAAGTATTTTTTTTATTTCATCTGTTAGAAATTTTTTCCCTGATGCTACATTTTCAATGGTTTTCAATAGGTCTTTTGAGGTTGCATTTTTCAACAGATAAGAATCGGCTCCGTTATCAAGCATTTTATTAATAATTCCCGGTTGATTATAGGTGCTTAAAGCAATGATTCCAATATTTGGAAACTGCTGTTTAAGTGTAAGGCACAATTCAATTCCGTTGCAGTCAGGCAAATTAATGTCTAACAAAATAATATCGACGTCGGCGTGCTTATTTAGATATTCCATTGCAGACATTCCATTAGACATTTGCACAACATTTTCAACATAGGCTACTTCATTAAGCATCGAAGAAATTCCTTCTGCTACCACTTGATGGTCTTCTATCATAACTATTTTCATTTGGGTACAATTTAATCTTTAACGGGGATTTCAATATGTACAGATGTTCCGGAGCTTTTATCTGATTCAATATTCAAGCTTCCTTTCCAATAATTTACCCGCGAAGTGATACCTGCAAGTCCCATTCCACTTTTTTTACTATCGGGGTTGTAACCAAATCCTTTGCCATTATCTTCTACATCAATCAAAAGCAATTGATCATCTTTTCTGATCTGAACCAGAATTTCTGCCGCATTTGAATGTTTTATTGCATTGTTGACTAATTCTTGAATGATTCGGTAAACGGAAATATCTAGTTGTTTGTTCAATCCCTTTTCAATGTGATACGATTGATAAATTATATTTAAATTTTCACTATAAATACTTTGTAAAAATTCTTTAATTGCTCCGTCTAAACCAAATTTCAAGATACTTTCGGGCATCATATTATGGGCAACTCTTCTCAATTCACTGATGGATTGGTCGAGCAAAGCAACCGATTTTTCAAAAGCAATTCCGTCTTCTTCTGTAATAATTATTCTTTTTTGCATATTGTTAAGGTTAATTTTCACACCGCTCAACAGTCCGCCTAAACCGTCGTGCAGTTCTTTTGCCATTCGGCTGCGTTCATCTTCCTGACCTTGAAGCAAAGCTTGGGTTGCAGAGAGTTGTTTTTCGGTTTCGAGTTCCACAATGCGTTGAGCCTGTAGTTTTTGTTTGTTTTTATGATTTTTATAAAGTAAAAAAGCAATGACAATTGTTACCAAAATAACACCCGCAAGTGCTAAATTCAGCGTATTCTTTTGTCTTATTTTTAAAATTTGTGCTTGTTTCTCTGCACTTAAAGTCCGGATTTCGGCTTCTTTTTGTTCAGATTGGTATTTTGCTTCCAAGACCAACAAACGATTTTTAGTTTGTTCTAGATTGATCTCTTCGTGCAATTTTTCATATTTCCGATTTTGTATCAGTGCATTTTTGTAATCGGCAAGGTTTTCATAAGCTTCAGATGCTTTTTTATGAAAATCGGATAATTCGTGTGTCATACCCAATTTTTCGGCTATCGGCATTCCCTTCTCAATGTTTTGAATAGCCTGCCGATACTTTTTATGATCGAGATAAATTTCGGCTAAATATAAATAAGCATACATCTCATTCTCGGGATAATCGTTCTTTTGTGAAATTTCTATTGCCTTATTTAAATATTTTATACCTCCATTTAAGTCTGTTTTTCCAACGAGATTTCCTTTTATCAGATAGGCATCACTGATGTCATACTCTCCATTTAATTGCAGTGCAATTTGTTCGAATTGATGGATAAATTCTAACGCTTCTTTATATTTTTTTTGGTTTTTTTCATTTACTGCCAAATTGTACAAAGGAGAAAGCATTGCCCATTGATCCTTATTTTCTTTCGCTAATGCTAATGCTTGAAAACCATATTCTGATGCTTTTTCAAATTGTTTCATTTCTGTAAAAACAGAGCTTAAATTGGTATTGATAATTCGCTGTGTTTTTTTATTTCCTAAAGAATCGGCTATTTTTTTTGCTTTAAGATAATATTCTGATGCACTTTCAAAATCGGATAGATACTGCCATTCATTACCTACATTAAGATAAGCGATACTTAAATTTTCAGGACTTTGTAACTTTTTGTATTTCTTTACAGATTCTTCTGCTAAAAACAAAGCTTCTTTATAGGCTCCTTTTCTATTTAAAATCACAATAGCATAACTTGCATAGCGCGCTTCGCCCAAATCGAAATTATTTTTTTTAGCAAAATTCCGTGCAACTGCATAATAATACATGGCCGAATCAGGCATCGAAAATTCATACAAATCTCCCAATTGATAGAGATAGTCTGTTTTTTTGATGATCTCTTTTTCGTTTTTAATCATATTTTTTAAACTATCAATAGCATTTTGTTGCGCATAAACCTGTATACCTATAAGTAAAAATAAATATTTAATAAATTTTTTAAGCATATCTAATTTGTAATTGAGTTATAAAATTAAAGAAAAGCACCGTAATTCCAATCATTATAAATGTATTAATCGACTCATATTAAACATTTTAAATTTTATTTTTTTAGATATATTCAAACAAAGAGCAAGCTCAAACCCTCACTTTAAACTAATTCATTGGTTTGAGCCTGCTGTAATGGTACTTTTTTTAGAATTTAAATGTTGCGCCTACATTGAGTATCGAAACACCATAACCCAATTCGCCATAAGCTCCAAAATTGTCAGAAAAAAACCAGCGGGCTCCGGCAAATCCAGTTAGACCTACACCACTTCCATAGTTTTTTCCAAAATAATTATCGTTTAAATCAGAAGAATATTTTACGATGTTATAGCTCAACATCAAACCACCGTAAAGATCTAATTCCGGAACTTTAGTTAATCCGTTGTAATGATATGCTCCGCGAGCACCTATTATAAAATAATTCCATTTTGCGTGATAGCCGTCACCTGAATATTTGTAACCGGTATTGCCAAAATAGCCTCCAAGACTGATAGTTCCCGGACCGCCAACTTCCCATAAACCGTGATCAACAGCTATACTTACGGCGGGCCTTGCGCTTCCATAACCACCTAACCCTGTTCCTAAACCAATACCTGCATTTAGCGTGGTTGTTCCATTTTTAAAAGGTTGTGCAAACACAGTGGTTGCCAATGCCGAAAACAGCACAATAAATAACTTTTTCATTTTTAGTTTTACTTAGGATTAAAAATTAGTTCGCAGAATACAAAATATTAGAACCTTGCTCCCAATGAGGATTTCCACTATAAGCATTACGTAATCCTAACCAATCACCTGTTACTGGAGCAGTGACATTTCCGTCTCCGTTTGTATCACCTCCGTGTACATCATCTTTATAAGAAGTAAGAATTGCCGTTGGATGGAGATTAATATTCTGAGGAGTATTTCTATGGAGCCCAGCACTAGTACTCATAAATTTTACTATAACTTCAGGACCAATATTAATTGTAGCCGAATTATAAACTTGATGGTATTGATCTACAACGTAAGGAACTTCTTTAATATTCCAACTTACAGATTTGTCCATTACCGATCCATATAAATAAATTCCATTTTGTGTATTAGTGACCGCCGGATTTTCAGGATCATGAAATACATTGCTTGGATCTAATGTATAGAATGCATTAAAATAAATAGGCTTCCCATTATCGTACAAGGCATTATTGGTAAATTTACTAACATTTGCATCCACCATAGCTGTACTACCGTGAAAAGCTTGGGAATCGCTACGAGTACCACTCATAGTATGTGCAATTCTACAATGGTCAAAAGTAAAAGAAGCAGACTGAGCCCAACCGATAACTACTGCTTGACTGTTTCCTCCACTAGGTTGACCGGCATAGAAAATATCTACATATTTGAATACAGAACCAATCGTTCCATGAAGATCTATTTCAACCCAATCACCTTTTTCTGCTTTGGTTGCCGCTCCGTCGCCATTTGTATCACCACAATAACGGTCATCAGCAAGCGAAGTAAAAACAATGCGTTTGTCAGCCGTTCCATTGGCAAGTATTTTACCTTCCTCATATATGCTGATTCGTGCATTTTTTAGTTTAACTACCACACCAGGTTCTATGGTCAAAACAGATTCTACTGATAATCCGGAACCATTGATGACATACACAAAACCTTCTTTCCAAACGGTAGGTTCACTTATCTTACCAGAAACCTCAATAATTTCACATTTAGCAACAGGAACTTGTGGATTGTCAAATTCTGTTTCGTCTTCATCTGTACTACAAGCTGTAAATAAGCTCGCTGTTAGCATTAAAAATAATAACTTTTTCATTTTTAATTTATTTAAAATTATACAAAGACAAAGTTATCGGTGACCTATAAACAGAACAATCCTCATAAATGAGGATATTTGCTTTTTATAGTAAAAAAATTGATAATTTATAAAATAATACAGGTTTTATTATATTTTATGCACTTTAAACTAAGATTTTTGAAACAATTAAAGCCAAAAGAAAATCAGTTGACTCCTTGAAAATACTTTTTCTGTTTTAAAATGCTAAAATAACGAATTGGAAACAAAATTGTTTCAATTAAATGAACAATCGGCGATAAAATCCAAATAGCTGCAAATAAATATCCTTTAAAAACTTTTAAAAGTGTTTTGCGTTTTGCTGGATTTTTAAGAATTAAACCCGACCAAATTTTAAACATTTTATTGGCTTTTTTGTCCATTGAAATCAAAAACCAACGAAATTCTACGGCTCCGTTTGCAACTAATTCTGCTTGCATACCGCTGTAATCGTTCTTTATTAAATAAGGCAATATAATTTTTCCGAATTTAGACGAAGATGCTATTTCAGCAGCTGATACACCTGGTAAAGGTAAAAAACCGTACGTTCTGTTTTTAGTTCCTGTAAACATCCAATTAACAATGGTAATTACGCTTATTAAATTAATGTTTCTATCGGTTAGCGCAATGTTTCCTACTAAATGGGCATTGGCATCTTTCAACAAAACTTTTACTTTTTCTTGCGCTAATGCCCACATATTGCGACTTCCGCTAATGGTTACAACTGGTACATTGTTTAAAATTTGTTGCGCAAATGTGCTTTTTAAAAACGAATTGATGGGGATTGATGGCGATAAATACCATACTTGGTAATGCAGTAGGACCAAATCGAATTTTGTTTGTAAAATTTCTTGTTTTGGTGCTACTATTTCGGAAGGAATCTGTTTGAACGTTTCGGGAAAAACATCAAAAAACGAATCGTTATCCCACGGAAAAGGAAAGTTTTTTTTAGTTTGAATGTTGTAATAACTTACATTCACATTAGCATCTTCCACAAACGGAAGGCTTATTTGCTGGGCAATTTCTTTTAACTGACCCGATTGCGAATAATAAATAACTAAAACATTTTTCATTTACTTTCTTTTTTTATTTCGTCACTTCGAGTAGCGCAATGTAGTGAAGTGTATCGAGAAGTATTTATAAAATTAAGTTCTCGACAAGCTCGAACTGACGGGCATTCTAATTTACCAAATGGATATTAATCCTTCCAAAAATCGAAATAATTAAACCATTGGTACGGATATTTTTTCAGCATGCCTTCTACGCTTTCTGTATACGCATTTAAGACAGCTTGTGTATCGCGATGCTTGAATTCGGGTGCTCTGCGTGTGTATAAATGATAATGCAAATTAGGTTCTTTCATAACGTAAACAAACGCCACAGGCGCTTTTAAACGCGATGCCAGCATAAATGTTCCTGCCGGAAAAAGAGCTTCTTTCCCTAATAATTCTGCCTGTATTGTTTTAGAATTTCCAAAATATCGATCGCCTGTAAAACAAATTAAGTGATTTTGTGAAAGTGCATTATTTATTTCAAAAATATGCGACATATCTTCTTTTACATAGATAAACTGTACGCTGGGTTTATCGTTTGAAATACTTTCAAGGTATTCTTTTATTACAGAATGTTCCTGATCTACCGTTACAATATGTATTTGAGATTTTAAATCAATCTCTGCAAAAAATTTTTCGGCAATTTCAAAATTCCCAATATGGGCGCTGATTAAAATACCCCCTTTTTCTTCTGATAAAAGTTGTTTTAAAACATCAATGCCGTCGAAATCAAAGGTAAATTTGCTGCGTAATCCTGCCGATATGGCAATTTTATCTATTAATACCTGCCCGAATACAAAATAGCTTTTATAAACGGCTAAAACTGCTTTAAAATACGAAAATTGCTGTCGTTTACGAAAATAAGAAAACATGGCTTTGAACGAAGTAGGGTAGGCCACAAAATAATAAAAAGCTACAAATACCAGAGCGCTGTAAGCAGCACGTATTCCCAGCTTTTTAATACAAAATACAAATATTTTATAGCCTAATAAGTTCCCTTTAGATCTACCATTCCATTGGCTCATTTTTAAGCATTTTTAAGCGCAATTTTACGTTGAATTATCGAATAGAAATCCTGGAAAGTAACCATTCCAACAAAATCGGCTTCAACTAACTTCACGCCAAAATTAGATTCAATAATTACAACCAAATCCACATAATCAAGACTATCCAAATCAAGGGTTTCCTTTAAATTTTTATCTGCCCCGATAACCTCTTCATCTACCTCAAATTCCTCAACCAGAATCTCGTTGACTTTATCAATGATTTCTTCAATCTTCATTGTGTTTTATTTATATTTTTTTACAATAACTGCCGAATTGGTTCCACCAAATCCGAAAGAATTCGACAAATATACGTCAAAATCTTTATTTATTGTTTTTGTGGCAATATTCAGCTTTGCAGAATGTTCGTCGGGTGTTTCAAAATTGATATTTGGTGCAATAAATCCTTCGTTCATCATAAGAGTTGAATAAATGATTTCGCTGGCGCCCGCCATCCAGCATTCGTGACCGGTCATTGATTTGGTTGAGCTAACATACGGTTTGGTTGTTCCGAAAACTTCGTTAATTGCCTGTGCTTCGTTGGCATCGCCCACCGGTGTTGATGTAGCGTGTGCGTTGATGTATTGAATATCTTGAGCTTTTAAACCTGCTTGTTGCAATGCTTTTCTCATGGCTGATGCGGGACCGTCTACGTTTGGAGTGGAAATATGTCCGCCGTTTGATGAAAATCCGTATCCGGCAACTTCGGCAATAATGTTTGCACCACGAGCCAAGGCACTTTCTAAACTTTCTAAAATTACGGTTGCACCACCGCCACTTGGAACCAAGCCGTCACGATGTGCATCGAACGGACGGCATGCTTTTGCAGGTTCGTTTTCGCGAGGTGAAAAAACGCCTAAACCGTCAAAACTCGCCATTCCGTATTTGTTGATTTCCTGTGCACCGCCACAAATAACCAAATCTTGCAAGCCGTTTTTAATCATCATGTATCCCAGACCAATGGCGTGGGATCCGCTGGCACAAGCCGCACTAATGGTCATATTGATTCCACGAATATTAAAAATAGTCGATAAATTCATGGTTACTGTAGAATTCATCGATTTAAAAATAGCACCTGAACCAATTAAAGCGGTATCTTTTTTTTCGCGAACAATATCAGTTGCTTCAATTATGGCTTTAGAAACACTGTCGTTCCCATAAATCAGACCAATTTCGCGTTTGTTAAAATCGTCTAACGCAATACCGGCATTTTGCAAAGCTTCCATGGTTGCAATGTATGCATATTCGGTTTCTTCGCCAATGGTAATACGCTGCCTGCGACTTAAAAACGGTTTTAAGTCGGGTAGGGGGACTTTACCTGTTAATGCCGACTGAAAACCGTACTCTTTGCGTTCTTCATCAAACACAATACCCGATTTTCCTTCGTATAACGATTTTTTAACCTCTTCTAAATTGGTTCCAATACAGGAATAAATTCCCATACCGGTTATGACCACTCTGTTATTCATATTTTTTTGAGTTCCTGTATGATGTAGGCTGTATTATTGTATACTGAATTGTTTTTAAGTTATACAATACTAAATAATTTAGTGTTTGAAATTTTTTATTGAAAATCTTCTTACTGCTATTTCAATTACTATTTTAACAAAAATACGTTATACATTTCTACATTATACAAGCCTTAAGAATAAATTCCTCCGTTTATATTGATAATTTCTCCTGTAATATAACCTGATTTATCTGATGCCAAAAAAGCTACCAAATCGGCAACTTCTTCGGCTTCTCCAAACCGATTTGCAGGAATTATTTTTATTAATTCTCTTTCGTCTAAAGCAGCCGTCATATCGGTTTTAATAAACCCCGGGGCTACTGCATTTACGGTAACTTTTCGTTTGGCAACTTCTTGTGCCAATGCTTTTGTAGCCGCCACCAAAGCTCCTTTTGCAGCAGAATAATTGGTTTGCCCAGCCGTGCCTTTTACCCCGGAAACCGAAACCATATTGATAATTCTGCCATATTTGTTGCGTAACATATCCTGGATAAAGAAATTGGTTACGTTGTAAAATCCGTTTAAACTGGTATCAATTACGCTTTTCCAGTCGTTTGGCTGCATCCACATAAACAAACCGTCGCGTGTGATACCTGCATTGTTCACAATAACTTCCATAACGGCGCCTTCATTAGCTTGTTTCCAATTGTTTAAAGCAGCTTGTGTATCTTCAAAACTAGCTACATTAAATTTTATAATTTCGGCAGATCCACCTTCCTTTTCAACCATTTGTAGGGTTTCTAACGCAGCTTGTTCATTCGATTGGTAATTAATCAATACATGGTACTGCAAATCTTTTGCCAATTTTAAAACAATGGCTTTTCCAATTCCACGAGATCCACCTGTAACTAAAGCGTATTTTTTTTTCATAGTTATCCCTTTAAAAATTCTTTTACCTTTTGTACATAAGGATACATTACCATATCTTCAGTAAAAACAGGTACAATTGCTCTTAAATCATCGTACATTTTTTTAGATGATGTACTTAATTTATCTTGACATTTTACAAATTCTATTGCCTGAATAATGGTAATGAATTCAATTGCCAATACTTCAAACGTATTTTCGATCACGTTGCTGCAAATTACCGCTGCATTGGTACCCATACTTACAATATCCTGATTGTCGTTGTTGTTTGGGATACTGTGCACGTACATTGATGTTGATAACGCCTGATTTTCGGCTGTTGTTGATGTTGCCGTAAACTGTACACCCTGCATACCAAAGTTAAAGCCTAATTTGCCTAAATTGACAAACGGAGGTAAAATTTCGTTGATTTTTGCGTTTAACAAATAGTTTAACTGGCGTTCTGCCAACATGGAAACTTTGGTTACAACTAATTTTAATTTATCCATTTCTAACGAAACATAATCGCCATGGAAATTTCCGCCGTGATACACCTGTTGTGTTTCTGTATCAATAATTGGGTTGTCGTTTGCCGAATTGATTTCTTTTTCTAAAACTTCACCAACATTTAATACGGTATCGTAAATGGGTCCTAAAATTTGCGGCACACAGCGAATAGAATAATATTCCTGTACTTTTTCTTTAAAAACTTCTTCGGTATTTTCACCGCTGTACAAATGCTCCTGACGGTTGCGGATCAGTTGGCTGTTTTGTAAATGATCACGCATTTTTTTGGCGATGATTTGCTGTCCGTTATGCAATTTTGCATTGTTTAATTCGGTTGATAAATGATCATCGTAAGCTTGAACAATTTCGTTAATCATACACGAAGCCTGTAACGACCATTCTACCAATTTATCTGCCAGCAGCACATTTACAATTCCAATACCGGTCATTACTGAAGTTCCGTTCATCAATGCCAATCCTTCGCGAATTTTAACATCGATTGGTTGCAATCCTTCCATTTCGAAAACTTCTTTGGTTGCTTTGCGTTCGCCTTTATAAAAAACTTCGCCTTCGCCAATTAAAATCAATGCCAAATGTGCCAATTGAACCAAATCTCCGCTTGCACCCACACCACCATGTGCAAAAATTAACGGTGTTATATCACGGTTGATTAATTCTTTCATTAAGTTAATTACCGAATTATTTATACCCGATTTTCCTAATGCCAATGTGTTTAAACGAGCTAAAATAGCGGCTTTCACATGAACAGGAGATAAGGCATTACCTGTACCCGATGCATGACTGCGAATAAGGTTATACTGCAATTGCAACTGATCTTTCGGTTGGATCCGGTATTGTGCCATGGGACCAAAACCGGTATTTACGCCATAAATTACTTTGTTTTTAGAAAATGACTGTAAAAAATTAAAGCTTTTATTTACCCGATCAACCAATAAATCATCTAATTCAATTTTTTCGTTATTGAAAATAATTGAAGAAAAATCGGCAATTGTTAAATAATCATGAATAACTTTCATTAAAAATTGTTTCGTTAAAATGTTTTAAATGGTTGAATTCTTGTACATTTGAAAAACCATTTTGCATTAGCAAAAATATAATTTTAAACTATTTTATATACTATGAATACAGAAAATGTTGATATTCTAATTATTGGTGCAGGACCAAGTGGTAGTGTTGCCGCAGGATATTTACATAAACAGGGTGCAAAAATCAAGGTTGTTGAAAAACAAAAATTTCCAAGAATTGTAGTAGGAGAGAGCCTTATACCCCGCGTAATGGATCATTTTGACGAAGCCGGATTGTTTGAAGCTTTAAATTCTTACGGATTTGAAAAAAAAACCAATGCCCGGTTTATCAGAGGTAAAGAAGATTGTATTTTTGATTTCAGCAATAAATTTGGTGAAGGTTGGGACTGGACCTGGCAAATTCCCCGTGCCGATTTTGACAAGGCAATGACCGATGAATTACAACGTAAAGGCGTTGATATTACTTTTGAAACCGAAGTGATTAACGTGGAATTTAACGGAACCGATTCTATAACTACCATTAAAAACAAAGAAGGAAATCTATCGGAAATTCATGCTAAATTTGTGATTGATTGCAGTGGTTACGGACGCGTTTTACCAAGAGCCTTAAAATTAGAAGCTGCATCGTCTTTAGATCCGCATTCGGCAATATTTTCACATATAAAAGACATAAACCGAACGCAAAAAACTAATGGCGATACACAAATTTCGTTTGATATTTTAGAAACCGAAGTGTGGTTGTGGGTTATTCCTTTTTCTAATGGAAATACAAGCGTGGGAATTGTTGGACCTACCGCTTACATCAACAGCTTATCTGAAACCAACAACAGTGCAGAAGCGCTAAAAAAAGCAATTGGTAAATCTGTTTATTACAAAGAACGCTTTGGCGATCTTCCTTTTGAGTTTGATCCCATCCAATTGACTAATTATTCTGTAGCTGTTACACAATTTTATGGCGATGGATATGCACTGACCGGAAACAGTACCGAATTTTTAGATCCCGTGTTTTCTTCAGGGGTTTGTTTTGCAACAGAATCGGGTATATTGGCTGCTAAATTGGCTTTGCGACAAATAAATGGTGAAACTATAGATTGGCAAAAAGAATATGCCGAGTACATGCAATACGGTATTGATGTTTTTACAACGTATGTGAAAGAATGGTATACCGGAAATTTACAGGAATTATTTTTCCACCGACCGGAAAATCCTGATGTAAAACGTAAAATTTGTGCCGTTTTAGCCGGATATGTTTGGGATAAAGACAATCCGTTTGTTACAAAACATCACAACATCATTAAAAATATGGCGTATATGATTAAAGAAAATAAAATGGATTCCTGATGGGAATCCATTCTTGTTATTTAATATCTTTATTTATCTTTTTACCCAATGTTTTAGCTGTTTTAGCAAAACCTTCGCCTACACGTGATTCATTGCTAAAATTGCTTCCAAACTGATCGCCCGGAGCCTCAATAGCATCTACTTCATATAAAACATTTGAAGGATTGGCAGTTTCAACCAGTTTAATTTTCGTGGTAACTTTTGCAGGCTGCTTCATCATGTAAACATCCCAACCCGGATAAATCCATACAGCGTCAACCATTAAAGTATATGTAGCATTTGAATCGTTTTCTTTAAACGTAATATCTTTTACTGTTTTTAATAACAATTCAATAAATTTTGGTTCCCAAATTCCGTCTTTTGCACCCTTCCATTTAGAAACCCAAACATCGCCGTTTCCTTTATCTTTTTCATTTAACTCGCTTTTACGTCGGCTAATGTATTCCTCTTCATTATAATTTTCTTTTAACAGCTTTAAATGATCATAATTAAAACTAACATTTACCGATGACTCATTTTTTAAAACAGTAAAACTGCCTTTTTCATTTTTTAATTTTTGTGCATTAGTTAGTGAACTTACTAAAACTAAAGCAATTAGAAACGTTTTTCTCATTTTTATTGATTTTATCACAAAAGCAAATATAGCTGTTTATAACTAAAATTTAACTATTGATAACCTGTGTTAATAAATGTGGATAACTTTAAATAAATATTAATTTAATATTACCTTAAAAAGTGTAAGAGAAAATGAAAACCCAAAAAAGTGAAAATCTTATTGAAAAAAATGAACGTTTCATTGACAATGTAAACAGAGTTATCAACAGTAAAATCAAACAAAACTTATCAATAATTTTAGTTCACAATTCAAATAAAATTTCAACATAGAAAATAAAAACCTGTGATATTTAAACCCTTACCGTATTAAGATAATGTTAACAACTTTTAATAACTGATATTTACAATTTATTCTACAAAAAATTATACTACATATTAACAGACATAATAGAGAAGAAATCTTTTTTAAATTTTTAAAAATTATTTTTATTTATAATAATAGGCTGTTAACAACAAAACTACTTTTTTAAACTGATATTCGTTTAAAATATTAATTTTTAATTAAAGTATTGATAATCACTTATTTATATATTTTAATACAATATTTAAACTACTTTTTTAGATTCGTTGTACCTTTGTAGGTATTTTTTAATGTATTTATATGGTAATTTTTAATTACGAAACCGATTTTGAATTAGAAAATGAATCCAGATATGAAGAATGGATTGATGCTATAATTGAATCGGAAGGTAAAGAACCCGGCGAAATTAATTATATTTTTTGTGACGACGATTATCTGCATAATATAAATATGCAGTATTTAAATCACGATACTTTAACTGATATTATCAGCTTTGATTATTGTATTGGAGATTTAATTTCGGGTGATATTTTTATTTCGATAGAGCGAGTGAAAGAGAATGCAAAAGAATACGAGGTATTGTTCCACGTGGAACTTTTACGGGTAATGAGTCATGGTATTTTACATTATTGCGGATACAAAGATAAAGCAGAACAAGACGAAAAAGTAATGCGTCTAAAAGAACAAGAAAAGATGAATATGTTCCACGTGGAACAATAATTTTTTTCTTATTGTATAATTAAATGTTTCACGTGGAACAATGAGTTTATTTCAAGATAAATATGATGTTGTAGTTGTTGGTGGTGGTCATGCTGGATCTGAAGCTGCCGCTGCCGCTGCAAATATGGGTATGAAAACATTGTTGATAACAATGAGCCTTCAAAATATTGCCCAAATGAGTTGTAATCCAGCCATGGGTGGAATTGCAAAAGGACAAATAGTCCGTGAGATTGATGCGTTAGGTGGGTATTCGGGAATTGTTTCTGATAATTCAGCTATTCAATTTAAAATGCTGAACGTTTCAAAGGGACCTGCTATGTGGTCGCCGCGTTGTCAAAGTGACCGTATGCGTTTTGCTGAAACCTGGCGTTTGATGTTAGAAGGTACTCCAAATTTAGATTTTTATCAAGAAATGGTTTCAAGTGTTTTAATTGAAGATAATAAAATTGTTGGTGTTAAAACAAATCTTGGAATTGAGATAAAAGCTAAAACGGTGGTGCTTACAAACGGAACTTTTTTAAATGGTTTGATCCATATTGGAGAAAAACAATTTGGTGGTGGTAGAGCAGGTGAGAGTGCTTCATTTGGAATTACCGAAGATTTGGTAAAAGCTGGTTTTGAATCGGGTAGAATGAAAACCGGGACTCCGCCGCGTGTTGATGGTCGTTCTTTAGATTATTCTAAAATGGAAGAACAACCCGGAGATAAAAATCCTCAAAAGTTTTCATATTTAAATATTACAAAACCTTTAGAAAAGCAGCGTTCGTGTTATATGACGTATACATCGCCTGAAGTACATGATTTACTACGTGAAGGTTTTGATCGTTCGCCAATGTTTAACGGTAGAATTAAAAGCATCGGACCAAGATATTGTCCGTCAATCGAAGATAAAATCAATCGTTTTGCAGATAAAGAACGCCATCAAATTTTTGTTGAACCAGAAGGGTGGAATACGGTTGAAGTATATGTAAATGGTTTCTCTACTTCGTTACCAGAAGAAGTACAATTTAAAGCGTTGCGATCGGTTGCGGGTTTTGAAAATGTAAAGTTTTTTAGAGCCGGTTATGCGATAGAATACGATTATTTTCCGCCAACACAATTAAAACATACCTTAGAAACCAAACTGGTCGATGGATTGTTTTTTGCCGGTCAAATAAATGGTACAACAGGGTATGAAGAAGCTGCCGCACAAGGTTTAATGGCTGGTATAAATGCTGCTTTAAAAGTTCAGGATAAAGATCCGTTTATATTGAAAAGAAATGAAGCATATATTGGAGTTTTAATAGATGATTTAATTACAAAAGGTACAGAAGAGCCTTACCGGATGTTTACATCGCGTGCAGAATACCGCACCTTGTTACGACAAGATAATGCCGATTTTAGATTAACTTCTAAGGCTTTTGAAATTGGTTTAGCTAAAGAAGAACGATTAAAAAGAATGGAATATAAGAAGGATGCTTCTGATAATTTTGTTCAATTCTTTAGAGAAACTTCTGTAAAACCTGCTGAAGCAAATCCTATTTTAGAAGAAAACGGAAGCGATTTAATGAAGCAACCAGATAAAATGTTTAAGGTTTTTTCTCGACCCCAATTAGATTTTGACGCTATATTAAAGTTTAAAGATGTTGATGAGTATATCAAAGAAAACAATTTAGATAAAGAAATAGTTGACCAGGCATTTATTCAGGTGAAGTATTCAGGTTATATAGAAAAAGAAAAAAGTAATGCGGATAAATTAACGCGTTTAGAAGATGTAAAGATTCCAGAAAATTTTGATTATGATAAAATAAAATCAATGTCGTTTGAAGCAAAAGAGAAATTGAAAAAGATACGTCCGGTAACTATTTCACAAGCTTCAAGAATCAGCGGAGTGGCACCATCTGATATTTCTATTTTATTAATTCACATGGGAAGATAGTTTTTAAATGTGATTTTGTGATATTTTTTATTCTGAGATAACGTTAGTTTGAGTTACGATATGAAATGGATTGTATTGAGAATAAAAAAATGTTCCACGTGAAACAATACCTTTAAAAATAATTTTGAGTAAGACTATTTCTATCAAAAAAAGAAATGAAACAAGTAAAAGATTACAGCATTTCGCAAGAAGAATTTCAATTAATTTATCATGCAGATTTAGATTTATATCAAACCCAATTCAATAAATTTGAATCGTTAGATAGATATTACGAAAGCGAAAATTATATTTCACATACCGATAGCAAGAAATCTTGGTTTGATAAAATGTATCAAATGGTAAAAACGTTTACTATAAAAAGTAAATGGCGTTTAATTAAAAAAAATATTCAAAATAAAAACATAACTATTTTAGATGTTGGTTGTGGAACAGGAGACTTTTTAAAAGCCGGAAAAAAAAATGGTTTTAATGTAGTAGGGGTAGAGCCAAATAAAAATGCCAGGGCATTGGCTGAAAAAAAATCTTTAACTGTAAAAAGTGATTTATCAGAAATAAACAATATACAGTTTGATGTAATTACCCTTTGGCACGTTTTAGAACATGTTCCTGATTATAATGATTACATAAACCAATTAAAAAAAATATTAAAACCAAACGGTATTTTAATTATTGCCGTACCTAATTTTAATTCGTACGATGCTCATTATTACAAAAACTATTGGGCAGCGTGGGACGTACCTCGGCATCTTTGGCATTTCAGTAAAAAAACCTTTTTTAAAGTTTCTGAAAAGCATCAATTGAAATTAATACATATTAAACCTATGTATTTCGATAGTTTTTATGTGTCATTACTTTCAGAAGAATATAAAAGCGGAACTAAAAAGCTGTTCAAAGGTTTTTTAATTGGGTTGTGGTCAAATTTTATAGGAATGTGGTCAAAAGAGTATTCTTCACACATCTATATTCTTAAAAAATAATTTTAAATAGCTTCTTTTTAAAGATATATGTTTAAAATATAACTTTATATTCAAATTTTTTAAAAGTGGTTTAAATCGTAAATATTAAACCCGTTTTTAATAAACAAATTTTATAAATTATATAATATCAATATAAATTCTTTATACTATTAACTATTACATATTTTTAGATATTTTTGTCTGAAATTAATTGTATTAAATAATTAACTACTATGAAAAAAATAATGATGTTGGCTGTTGTAGCATTAAGCTTTGTTGCTTGTAACAAAGAAACAGCTACCAATACAAATGCTGAGAAAACAACTCAAAAAGCAGATGGTTTCAAAACAGCTTATATCGATACCGAAAAACTGATGAAAGAATATCAGGAATTCAAAGATTTTGAATCGAAGTTCAAATCAATGTCTGACCGTATGAAAAATGAGTTGGACAGTGATGCTAAAAAATTTCAGAACGATGTATTAGATTTACAAAAAAATGCACAGTCTAAAGGAATGGAATGGGCACAAAACCGCCAGGCCGAATTAGAACGTCGTCAGCAAACTTTGGCTCAAAAAGAACAAAATTACATGCAGAAATTCCAAGAAGAAAGTGCTGTTGAGCGTGATTCTATGGTTTCAAGAATGAAAGATTTTATCAAAGATTACGGTAAAGAAAAAGGGTACGATTACGTTTTTGGTACTGGTGATGCGGCTTCTGTTTTGTATGCAAAAGAAGAATATGATTTAACACAAGAGGTTTTAGATTTGTTAAACAAAAAATACGAAGAAAAAACCGGTAAAAAAATTGAAACAAAAGAAGAACCTAAAAAGAAAGAAGAAAAAAAATAAAACTTTTTTAAAGGTGGTTTATATAACATAACCTGCAAGATTTTATAATCTTGTAGGTTTTTTTGTAGAAATTATTTTTAGTTTAACAGGTAAATTCATTTGTACAATTAAAAATCAACACCATCATTTTTCATATATTTAAAGCATGACAGCCGAAGCCCAATTAGTTTTACAATACATACAGCACACCAACAAAAACGTTTTTTTAACCGGTAAAGCAGGAACGGGTAAAACCACGTTGTTAAAAAATATACTTTCTACTACCCATAAAAACACAGTAGTTGTGGCACCCACAGGTATTGCTGCTTTAAATGCAGGTGGTGTAACCATTCACTCGTTTTTTCAACTACCTTTTTCGGGTTATGTCCCCACAGAAGATTTCCAGAATAAACCCGATGTGTTGTATTTTGAAACCAAAAAGACAATTACCCGTCATTTTAAAATGAATCAAACCAAGCAAATACTGATCAAAAATTTGGAATTATTGGTTATAGATGAAGTTTCTATGTTGCGGGCCGATATTCTTGATGCAATGAACGAAATGTTTCAGTTTGTACGCAAATCTAGAGAATCTTTTGGCGGAGTACAGGTGTTGTTTATTGGTGATTTGTGGCAGTTGCCGCCGGTTATAAAATCAAATGAATGGCAAACATTGCAGCAGTTTTATCAGGGTATTTATTTTTTTAATGCTTGGGTAATGCAGCAAACGCAGGTAATTTATATCGAATTAAAGAAAATTTACCGTCAGGCTGATGCCCGTTTCGTATCACTTTTAAACAACTTTAGAACCAATACAATTACTGCCGATGATTATGCTATTTTAAATAAGCAGGTCAATACGGGTTTTGATACCAAAAAGAACAAAGGATATATTACATTGACCACGCACAATCGGAAAGCCGATGAAATAAATGATCAGGAATTACAGGATTTAAAAGGAGAAGAATTTGTTTTTTTACCGGAGATTATCGGCGATTTTCCTGAAAAAATCTATCCTTTAGAACCTGAATTGGTTTTAAAAAAAGGAGCACAGGTAATGTTTGTGAAAAACGATTTAAGTCATGAAAAGCGATATTATAACGGAAAAATAGGATTTGTCTTTTATGTATCTGCCCATGAAATCGAAGTTTTAATTCCGGAAGATAACGTTAAAATTACCGTTGAAAAATACGAATGGCAAAATGTACGATACGTTTTAAACGAACAAACAAAAGAAATTGAAGAAGAAGTTTTAGGAACCTTTGTACAATATCCTTTAAAACTTGCCTGGGCAATTACGGTACATAAATCGCAGGGTTTAACGTTTGATAAAGCCATTTTAGATATCAATGACGTTTTTATGAGCGGTCAGGCGTATGTAGCTTTGTCGCGTTTGCGGACATTGAGCGGATTGATTTTATCAAAACCCGTAGCCATTAGACAAATTGGTGCCGATCAGCATATTTTATCGTTTTCTGAACGAAACAAGCATTTAAACAACGAAGACGGATTGTTGCAGGCAAAACTGGAATATTTGTGGATTCAGATCAAAGAAACGTTTGATTGGACTACGGCTCACAAACAATTTTCAGATTGGAACAGGACTTGGGTTGATGAAAAAAAATCTACCCGGAAAATTTATGCACCGTGGGCAGTAAAACAAGAACGTTTATTAGAAAACCTAAAATCGGTGGCAACAAAGTTTTTACACGAAATCTATGCTTTATTTACAGCTGAAGATTTCCGTGTGGAACATTTAATTCTTCGTTTAGAAAAGGCTTACAGCTATTTTTATCCCAAATTAGACGAACTGGCTTACGATACCTTGTTTGTATTAGAGCAATCAAAGAAAAAGAAAGGTTTTGTGTTGTTTACAGAACAATTATCGGTTTTTGAACACCAACATATCAAAATGGTTTTAAAATTGATTAAAACGCATAAAATGATACGTATTTTTAAAGCTGGTAAAGATTTTAATAAGCACGATTTAGAAACACAAGAAATAGTAACATACCGTTTAAATCATTTAACGGCGATTAAAGAAATTCTACGTACCCAGATTTTAGATATAGATACGGTAGAAACCGATGATATAAAAGAGATTCCAAAAACGCCTAAAATTTCTACCATAGACAAAACATTTGAATTGTGGCAACGAAAACGAACCATAAAAGAAATAGCCGAAGAACGTAAGCTATCCGTGCAAACAATTACACAACATATTGGAAAATTAATTGGTCAGCAAAAAATTGACGTAACCGAAGTGCTTTCAACAAAGAAAATAATGGAATTGGAGAAATTGTTTGAAAACCACCACGACAAAACCTTAACCGAACTAAAAGCCGAAGCTCCAGAAACCACTACCTGGGAAGAGTTACGGATTTTTAAGGCGTATTTGGAATTAGTCAATTAGCTAATAAAAGAATAAAAAAGAAATAATGAAATTCAGAAACATTTTTACACAAAAAGTAGTTATTTTATTTATCCTTTTGGTACTATGCTTTTCTTGTAGTGTAAGCAAAAAAATTGAACAAGATAAAGAAAAACTAACGGGAAGGTGGACATTGGCAAAAGCAAGTTTTAGCGATGATTTATTAAAAGACTTCAATGGTCAAATACCTTATTTACAATTTGAAAATAAAGAAGGAATATCGGGAAAAGGATTTGATGGTTGTTGTTATGATTGTATAATGTTTGAAATGCTTAAAAACAATAAAAATAAAATTACTATATCAGTTAAAGTTCTTCCATTGCAATTGAGTTTTGATGGAAATGATGATATATATGACATTGAGGAAGATATGAGAAAATGGGTAGAACGTTGTAAAAAAGTAAAGCGCGAAGAATTCACAGAAACATTCCAAAAATCTACATCATACAAATTAAAAAATGACACAATTTTAATTTTAAAATCTCATAATTCTAAATTAGAATTTCATAAAGTTGTTCATTAAAATAACTATTTCCTATGAATCAATCTTGTAAGTTTAATCGATAAATCGGTTAAAATAACTTTGGCGTTTCCGTTGCGTTCAATATGGTAAATAGCGTCTTCTAATTCCTGAAAAATATCTAAAATATTGTTTTCATTTACAAACGGAGCAAAATTCTCCAACTTAAAATTTTCTACTTTTGGCTGTATATAAACCAAATTAGGTGTGCTGTAATTTAAAAGTAGTGCTTGACGGAATAATTCCATACAATGGGTTAAAAACAGCTTTTGTTTTTCGCGGCCAATAACCGAAATTTCATCACTCCATTTCACCAAATCAGTAACCACCCGTGCATTTTTATTGGCTCTAAAGGCAGCCCTTACCCAATTTACAAACCATTCGTCAAACGGATATTCATCAGTAACATTATACCGCAATTTCAATGCTTTGTTGTAATTTCCTTGTACCTGTTTGGCAATACCGTAGGCATCTACCTCGTCACAAGCTTCTTTATCCATTAAGCCCTGAATAATTTCCTGTTCGCTTAATGCATTAAAATGCAGTACCTGACAACGCGACAATATGGTCTGTAAAATGGCTTTTTCGTCTTCGGAAATTAATATAAAAACCGTTTTATCTGTAGGTTCTTCTAATAATTTTAGTAGTTTGTTGGCCGATTCGGTATTCATTTTTTCAGCCATCCAGATAATCATCACTTTATATCCGCCTTCAAATGATTTTAAGGATAGTTTTTTAAGGATACTCGCTGCTTCGTGAACCGAAATGTTTCCTTGCTTTTTTTGAACGCCAATGACTTCGTACCAATCGTTAACCGAAGGATATTTAGATTCTTTTAAAAAGTCGATCCATTTAGCCATAAAATCATCGCTCACCGGATTCGATTTTACATCATCATTTGTAGCCACAGGAAAAACAAAATGTAGGTCGGGGTGCTGCAAATGATCAAATTTTAAGTTACAAGCTGCTGATCCGCCATCGTTATCATTTCCTTTGTTGTTGCAAATTATATATTGTGCATAGGCTAATGCCATGGCTAAAGTGCCGCTTCCTTCCGGACCAATAAACAACTGTGCATGGGGAATTCTACCGTTTTGAACGCTGTTTATTAAATGATTTTTAAGGTGATTTTGACCAACGATTTCTGAAAATTTCATAGAAACAAAAATAGTATTTAATGTTCGTTTTCCTAATTGTTTTCTTAAGAAAATTTTAATTGTAATAAATTTTGTTACAATTAAAATTGCTATAAATTTATAACAATAAAAAGGTTAATAATGAACAATTTACGTTTCGCAACACTTACACATATTCTGCTTTTACTGCACAGTTTTAAAAACGAGTGGCTGTCTTCTGAATGGATTGCAGGAAGCATACACATCAATGCCGCCATTGTAAGGAAAGAATTATCAGTATTGCATAAGAAGGGTTTTGTTGAAACTAAAAAGGGAAAAGAAGGAGGCTATCAGTTAAAAATAGCTGCCGATAAAATTTTATTGAGCGATGTTATGAAAATGGTTTTGCTTGATGGAAAAATCATCGATAAAAAAAATAATCCCAATCCTGAATGTATTATTGGCAAACAGATAAATGAGAAATTAGATACACTGTATCAAAACATAAACCAACAGGTTTTTGATTATTTAAACGGACAAACATTAGAAAATTTTTATCAAACTTTTAATAAATAAATGATTATGAGAGTTATAGTTATTGGCGGAACCGGATTTGTAGGTTCTAAAATTGTAAATGAGCTGGCAGACCGCGGACATTCGGTTAAAACAATTGTTAGAAACGCAGATAAAATTGAAAATAAATCTATCGAATTTGTTGAAAAAGATGTTTTAAACGATGCCATTACAAACGATTTAACAGGTGCCGATGTGGTTGTAAGTGCGTACAATGCCGGCTGGACAAACCCTGATTTGTACAACGATTTTTTAAAAGGTTCACATGCCATTGAACAGGCAGTAGTGAATGCCGGTGTTAAAAGATACATTGTTGTAGGCGGTGCAGGAAGTTTGTTTGATAAAGAAGGAAACCAGTTGGTTGACAGTGCAGATTTTCCTGAAAATATAAAACCGGGTGCCGTTGCTGCCAGAGATTATCTGAACGAATTAAAACAAAATCAAGCGTTAGACTGGACATTTTTTAGTCCGGCAATTGAGATGCATCCGAGAACTTCGGGCATTCGTAAAGGAACCTATCGTACCGGTTTAGACCATCCTGTGGTTGATGAAAACGGACGAAGCGTGCTTTCGGTTGAAGATGTTGCCGTGGCAATTGCTGATGAAGTGGAACATCCAAAACACATTAAACAACGTTTTACTGCAGCTTATTAAGCTTTTTATCCTGCAAACATTAAAATATGCCGGTACGAGTATTTTACTTGCACTGGCATATTTTATAAATCAAAGGTTTGGATTTTTGTTTAATCCTTAGACAGGGTGAAGTCATTAGAGTTAGTGTTTTTCGAATTTTGAACCACAACTAAAAAGCAAACCTCTCTATAATCGCTTTAAAATAGGTTGTTTTGTATGTTATTTTACGTTTATCTTCTGAAAAGTGGAGTTGGACAACGGTTACTACTGTTAATTGCTGTGTGTGCCCTGCATATGCAGGACACACCCCGAAAGCTTTTCAAATAGTTCAAAAATACAAATTTAGTTTTACGAACCAAGTTTTCGGGGTGTTATTTTTCCAGAGGGTGCAAGTCCCTT
>Ga0164243_10001186_pt1 | contig 44974 bp, 47 predicted proteins | sample OricompcompostOP_FD_108781 | JGI IMG/M metagenome (GOLD analysis project Ga0164243, IMG submission 108781) | Organic Plus compost microbial communities from Emeryville, California, USA - Original compost - Organic plus compost (OP) | ecosystem: Engineered > Solid waste > Mixed feedstock >...
ATTGTCGAACACGTCGCGCCGGATGTCCTGCCAGGGATCATCGTTGGCGCCGGCAACGCTGCACATCCCGGCGATGAGCGCGCCAGCAAGCGCCAGCCCGAGACCTCTCTTGATTGCTCTCGTTGTCATTCCTGTTTCCTCCGTGCCGCCTGTTCATTCCCATTCTAGTTCGGCGAAGGCGGCTGAAACGTTGCGTGCATGATACTCCTTGAAGAGGAGCCATGCATCTTTCTCCGACAACCCGGCCGTCTCGGCGGCTTCGGCCAGAGTCTTGCCCTGCTTGATCATCGTGCGCACGTCGCCCGCTACGGTGGCGAGATAGCGCTTCTCAGCGGTGAGCGCCTCGGGCCAGGGCATCGATGCGGGGCCGTGCCCCGGCACGGCAAGCTTCACGTCGTGGCGGGCGGAGAGCTTGTCGATCAGCGCGAGCCATCCCCGGATGGAGCCATCGAGCGCCGGTATATGCTTCGAAAACAGCAGATCGCCGAGGAAGACGGTGCCGGTGCTTTCGTCGAGCACGATGAGGTCATTGTCGGTATGTGCCGTCGGCTGTGCTTCGAGGAGCAGCTTGCGGTCGCCGAGATCAAGCTCCAGGCGGTCGGCGACGAGCTGCGTCGGTGCGATGATGCGTGTGCCGGCGAAGGAATCGCCGAGCAATTCCTTGTTGATGGCGAGGTAGCGGTCGGCGCGCGCAGCGAGCGCGCGGGGCAGCTTGGCGTGGCCGACAAAGACCGGGTTCTCCGCGGAAAATGCCGCGTTTCCGAACACATGGTCGGGGTGCATGTGCGTGTTGATGACGTACTTGATGGGTAGCGCTGTGCGGGCGCGGATGGCAGCGCGCAAGGCGGCTCCAACGTGCTCGCTGCCCCCGGTGTCGATGACGGCGACAGCATCCTTGCCGACGATGAAGCCCGCGTTCGATGTGTCACCGGAGTTGCGTGGGGTGAAAATCTCGTAGCGGCCCTGATGCACGAAGACGCCGGGCGCGACCTCCTTCACCGGCAGCGGCTCGACCGCGCGTGCGATGGCTCCAGATGCGAGCACGAGCGGCACGAGGAGCAATGCTATAACGCTCAGGAAAACTTCCCGAATCCGGTGTCGGGAGGGACGAGCTTTGGGCATCTGGGCCTCTTTTCTTTGGCATCGAGATATGGGGCTGCGCGATCACGAGAACGAGACTACGGCGCGACGCGTCGCTCGTCGGCGAGGATTCGTTTCCAGTCTGCTATCGTGCAGAGGATGTGGCCTCCGATGCTCGTGCGTGCGTCAACGAAGCCGAACTTATTCAGCGATTTTCTGACCGAGTTCAGAAGCTTGTCGTGCGCCGCACAATTCACCCGTGCAGCGCAAAAAACCGCGGTGGGATGCGGCGTATTTTATGTCAACTATCTTGTCCTATTCACGGACGCGTGAATTTTCGTTACCCGCTTGTCTTGCGGACGGGAAAAAAAAGTGCGTAGATGTGCCGCGGTGTGACACGGCATCCAGGGCTGACTGGCAGCAGCCAGCGCGGCCCCGTCGATCGCCAATAAAGGGAAAGAAGGGGGAAAACCCCGTCCCAAAAAACTAGGGTGTGAGGCGCTGCTGTTCACCACCGACTTGCGTGGCAAGAACTTTAAAATGGAGGAAGCGCAATGCGCAGAAGCGTATTCGCAGGTGCATTGGTTGCGACGGCTGCCTTCGCGGCACCGGCGTTGGCCAATGATAGCGTTGTCAAGTGTATCGCCGACGAAAACAACTGGTGCATGCAGCAGCATGACTATGCGGCGACTCGTTATTCGGCCCTCGACCAGATCAACACCAAGAACGTCGGCAGCCTGAAGGTTGCGTGGACGTTTTCGACCGGCGTGCTGCGCGGTCACGAGGGTTCGCCCCTCGTCATCGGCAACATGATGTACCTCCACACCCCGTTCCCGAACATCGTGTACGCCCTCAACCTCGATGACGAGAACAAGATCGTTTGGAAGTACGAGCCCAAGCAGGATCCGTCCGTGATCCCCGTCATGTGCTGCGATACCGTCAACCGCGGTCTGCAGTACGCTGATGGCAAGCTGTTCCTGCACCAGGCTGACACGACCCTCGTCGCTCTCGATGCCAAGACCGGCAAAGAGGTTTGGAAGGCGGTCAACGCCGATCCGAAGCGCGGTGAGACCGGCACGGGCGCTGCGCTCGTCGTCGGTGACGTCGTGATGATCGGTGTGTCGGGTGCCGAGTTCGGCGTCCGCTGCTTCATGACCGGCTACGACATCAACACCGGCAAGCGCCTGTGGCGCGCGTACTCGATGGGTCCGGACAGCGACATCCTGTTCAACCCCGAGAAGACGACGTCTCTCGGCAAGCCGGTTGGCCCGGACAGCTCGCTCAAGACGTGGACCGGCGACCAGTGGAAGCTGGGCGGCGGCTCGATCTGGGGCTGGTACGCATGGGATCCCAAGCTGAACCTCATCTACTACGGCACGGGCAACCCATCGACCTGGAACCCGGCTCAGCGCGCGGGACCGGACGGCAAGCAGATCGACCAGAAGTGGTCGATGTCGATCATGGCTCGTAACCCGCAGACCGGCGAGGCCGCCTGGGCTTACCAGATGACCCCGTTCGACGAGTGGGACTATGACGGCATCAACGAGATGATCCTCGTTGACGACATGGACATCAAGGGCACGAAGCATAACGTGCTCGTCCACTTCGACCGCAACGGCTTCGCCTACACGGTCGACCGCAAGACCGGCATCCCTCTCGTCGCCGAGAAGTATGATCCGGCCGTGAACTGGTCGACCGGCGTCGATCTCGACCCCAAGAGCGAGAAGTACGGCCGCCCGACGGTCGTCGCTTCCAAGTCCACGTTCCTCAACGGCCAGGACGTCAACACGACCGACGTCTGCCCGGCCGCTCTGGGCACGAAGGACCAGCAGCCTGCTGCCTACTCGCCTCTGACGAAGCTCTTCTACGTGCCGACCAACCACGTCTGCATGGACTACGAGCCCTTCAAGGTCGAGTACACGGCCGGTCAGCCCTACGTTGGCGCCACCCTCTCCATGTATCCGCCGAAGGGCGAGAGCCACATGGGCGCGTTCATCGCGTGGGACGCCTCCAAGGGTAAGATCGTGTGGTCGAACAAGGAGCAGTTCTCGGTGTGGTCGGGTGTTCTCACCACCGCTGGCGGCATCGCCTGCGTCGGCACCCTTGAGGGCTACTTCAAGTGCGTCGATCAGAAGGATGGCAAGGAACTCTATAAGAACCGCACGCCGTCCGGCATCATCGGCAACGTCTTCACCTACGGTCACAAGGGCAAGCAGTACGTCGGCGTCTTCTCGGGCGTCGGTGGCTGGGCCGGCATCGGTCTCGCTGCTGGTCTGACGAACCCGACCGATGGTCTGGGCGCCGTCGGTGGCTACGCCGGCCTCAACAGCTACACCGCTCTCGGTGGTTCGCTGACGGTCTGGTCGCTGCCATAAGTCGACGTCTCATCAAATATCATGGGCCGGCGCGGGTTTTCCCGCGCCGGTCTTTCCTTGTATCTGGGCTCCAGCAAAGATCACCTGGATGCTCGCTCGTCCTAAGCGTCAATTCATAGTCCAACATGCGGAACGCTATGACATTTTGCCTGTTGCACTCTGCTGATCGACGGACCAAATGAGACGAGAACTTTACCTGTAGACTGAGCTCATAGGGGAAACGCGTGAGAAGGATTGGTTTCGCAGTCGCCGCCGCCGCCATGGCGCTAGGAGGCGTAATCGTTTCGGCGACGGCTGATGACGTGCAGCCGGGCCTGCAAAAAGAGGTGACGATGCCGGACGGCTGCATCACCCAAGAAGGTGCCGAGTTCAAAGACGGCAAGTGGGTGCTCCCGGATGGCACGCCAACCTTCCGCGTATGCAAGAAGGACAACACCATCGTCGTCGACTGGGCAACGTACAATGGCTACCGCCGCTATCACGGCGAGTGCCACGTCTGCCACGGCCCGAATGGCCTTGGCTCGACCTACGCGCCAGCCCTCGCGGACTCGCTGAAGACGATGGACTACGGCACGTTCCTCGGCACGGTTGCCAGCGGCCGCGTGCGCGATGAAGCAGGAACGAAGTTCGTCATGCCCGCGTTCGGCGACAACAAAAACGTGATGTGCTTCATCAACGACCTCTACGTATATCTCAAGGCACGTTCGTTCAGCGACGCACTGCCTGCCGGGCAGCTTGGCGGTCGCAATCGCGATGAGAAGCCTCAAGAGGCCAAAGACGAAGAGAAGGCTTGCCTTGGTAGTTAACGAGAACAATAAGCTTACAGCATTGGTCGGGGCCGCCCTGGGCGGCCTCGTCTTGTTTTCGGCGTTGTGCAATGCAGCGCTAGCGGTCGAGGGACATCGCTCTGACCTCGTCAACCGCAGGGTGCTGCGCGTGTGCGCCGACCCGGCCAACCTTCCATTCTCGAACGAGAAGAAGGAAGGCTTCGAGAACAAGATCGCCGACATCATCGGCCAGGAGCTCAACGTACCGGTCGAGTACACGTGGTTCCCGCAGGCGACGGGTTTCACGCGCAATACGCTGCTTGCCAAGCGTTGCGACGTGATCATCGGCACCGGTCAGGGCGACGACCTCGTGCTCAATACCAACGCGCTCTATCGCTCGGCCTACGCTCTCGTCTACAAGCCCGGCAATGGGCTCGATGGCGTCGACAGCATTTTCGATGAACGCCTCAAGGGGAAGCGCATCGGCGCCGTGCAAGGCACGCCCTCGGCCACGCTGGTCGCCAAGGCCGGCTTGATGGATCATGCGCGTCCCTACAGGCTGATGGTCGATCGTCGCTACGATGATCCCTCGGCCGACATGGTGAAGGACATCCGTTCCGGTGATATCGATGCCGGCGTCATGTGGGGCCCGATCGCGGGCTACTACGCGTCGCGGAACGGCGACAAGCTCATCGTTGTGCCGCTGACCAAAGACGCGGGCAAGGCGGGGCGGCTCGACTTCCGCATCACCATGGGCGTGCGCCAGGGCGATGACCTGTGGAAGCGCCAGCTCAACGACGTCATCCGCAAGCGTCAGGCGGACATCGACAAGGTGCTGCTCGAGTACGGCGTGCCGATGATCGATGAGGACAACAAGCCCATCACGACACCTCGTAGCTGAGATGGAACGAGCGGCGTGCGATGCGCAAGGTGTGCGTGGTCGTTGCGCGCGGCGCAACCGGTTCAGGTCCCAGCAGGCGCGTGCGCTGAGGTGCATTGCGGGTTTAGCTTCCGCAAGCCTGCTCGTGGCCGGCATCGGCCTCGCACTCTCACTCCACGTGGCAGCGCAAGCGGGCAATGAAGGGCGCGCCACCATATCCGCGTCTGAGCCGGGTCATGCACCGCATCCCGACATTCCCCCGCCGCCGGACGAGGGCAAGCCAACGCCTCCTGCGCCCGAGCCAGACAGCTACCGTATGCAGGACTTCCGTGCGCCGGTCCCGGCGACGCTCAAGGGTGCACGCGTCCTCACCAACGACGAGGCGGCCGATCTCTGGAACAAGAACGCCGCCGTGTTCATCGACGTCTATCCGCAGGCACCAAAGCCGCCGAACCTGCCCGCGGGGACTTTCTGGCGCGATCCCGTTCACCGGAGCGTTGAAGGTGCGCAGTGGCTGCCGAACGTCGGCTATGGGGCGCTGCCGTCGGAGATGGAGGCGTATTTTCGCGCTGCGCTCGACAAGCTGTCGAACGGACGGCGCGATGCGCCGCTCGTTTTCTTCTGCCTCAAGGACTGCTGGATGTCCTGGAACGCGGCCAAGCGGGCGCTGGAGCTCGGCTTCACCAACGTCATGTGGTTTCGCGACGGCACCGATGGCTGGCAGGAGCTCGGCTACCCCCTGACAGAAGTGAAGAAGTATCCCTAGCGCATTTTTCCGATGAGATGGAAATCGCACTCCCTGATGCCCCCCTTGTGGGGAGGGGCTAGGGGTGGGGGGATCGAGCTGGGAGAAACCTACCCAGGCGATGCTCGTGGCCCTTCACCCCACCCGGCATCTCGCTACGCGCGATGCCACCCTCCCCATCGAGGGGAGGGTGAGTGAAGCGAGCCCCATCTGACCGGAAAATGCTCTAGCCCGGCGGGACGTCCTCGCTCCGGCGCTAGGCTCAGCTCTTCATGTGAGCGCGGATCAGGCGGGCGACCTCGTAGGCGCGCTGCTCGATGAGCACCGGAATCTCGCAGGCCATGGTCAGGTTCTGCTGGCGCTCCTGGAAGATGCGCGCATTCCAGTTGTACTCTTCCTGCTCGGGGGTGAGCTTGGTTTCGGTCGGCAGCGTTTCGTCGGTGGCAGCGATGCCCTTCTCGGCCAGCTTCTGGCCTTCGCGCTCGAGCTCGGCTGCGCGCGCCTTCTGACGCTTCTGGAACTCCTCGACCTTGCTCAGCACGAACTGGCGGTCGGTGTTGATCTCGTTGAGGAAGCTTGCAAACAGCTCCGTCAGCTTCTTGTCCCGTTCGGCCTCGGGGATGGAGGCGGTGTATTCCTTGATTGCCTTCTCCGCGTCGTCGACGGATACGCGGCGGCTTTCGAGCACTTGCGTGAGGTCGCGGATGGCGGGATCGAAATCCTTGATGTCGTCGATGGGTGGTCCATCCCAGATCTGCCCGGCGGATATCGTTGGCACCTTGCGCTGTACGCAGGGCCAGTCCGGGCTGCCGAGGACGGCAGACGGCGAATAGTCAACGGCGGCATTCTGGTCGGGTGTCACCGCTGGCGTCGGCGCGAAGGCGGGGTGGTTGGCGGCGCCGACCGGCGGGCCGGCCTCCATGCCGCCGGGACGTGCGCCGGGGACGACACCGGGCGCGATGCCCGGCTGCGGCTCGAGGCCTCCCGGATGGGCGCCGGGGACAACGCCCGGCGCGATGCCGGGGGCAAGCTCCGGTGCGGCCTCCACCTTCGCTGGGGCGTCGTTCTTGGGCGCAGCCTCCTGCGCGTGCAGGGCGCTGCCGCCCGCCAGTGCAATGGCTACGGTTGCCAATGTGACCACGGTCGTCTTGTTCTTCTTTTTCAGCATTCTCACGCTCCCGACCCTGGACCGCCGCGCCGGGCGATCAGGCCTTTTGATGGGTTATAGGCAAAGATGGCGGCGCCGAGGAACACTGCAGTGCAGGCCAGCACGATGCCGAGCGAAGGCCAGTCCACCTGGCCGTAAAGAGCAAAGCGGATAAGCTCTACGGCGTGGGTGAAGGGATTGAAGAGACACAGCTCATAGAGAAGAACGCTCGACTCCTTCACGCGCCACAACGGGTAGAGTGCCGAGGAGGCGAAGAACATCGGGAAGATGACGAAGTTCATCACGCCGGCGAAGTTCTCGAGCTGGCGGATCACCGACGACATGAAGAGGGCAAGCGAGCCGAGCATCAGTCCCGAGACGACGAGTGCGGGCGCTACGGTGAGGTAGTTCATGGAAGGTGGCGACAACTTCCAGAAGTAGATGACGGCGACAATGGCCGCGATCTCTGCCGCTGCACCGAGGAGCAGTGCGTTCTGCAGGAAGCGCTCGGAGAGCTTGCCGGTGATCGAATTGAAGATGTTGAGCGCTGCCAACGCTACCGGGGCGGCAAGCAGCAGCGGATAGCCCCAGCCCGTCAGCTCGGCCTCCCAGAAATAGAAGATGGCGAGGAAGACGTAGGCCTGGATGGCCGCGACGGCCACGCCGCCGATGAGCTTGGAGATGAGCAGGAACGAGCGTGGGAAAGGACTGACCAGCAGGGTGCGCATGGCGCCCGTCTCGCGGTCGTAGACCATCGACAGCGACGACTGCATGGCGTTGAACAAGAGGATCATGCCGAGCAGGCCCGGCACGACGTAGACCTCGTACAGCACGTAGGTCTCGTAGGGTGGGATGATGGACACGCCGAGCGTCTGGCGGAAGCCGGCGGCGAAGATGAACAGCCAGATCAGCGGCCGCACCAGCGCCGACATGAAGCGCTCGCGCTGGTGCAGGTAGCGCAGCACCTCGCGCCAGACGATGCCATTGAAGCAGGTGAGGTAGGCGCCCGGACCAAGGCGTGGCGGGGGACCGCCCCATGCCTGCTCGCTGATGGGCGCCGTTGCGCCGACCCGGTGCTGAACCGTGGGGCTGAGGGCGGTCATGCGGCAAGCTCCTCAGTGCGGTTGCCGGTCAGCTTGCGGAATGCATCGCTGACCGACTGGGTTTGCGTCTGGGCGAGCAGCTCGGGCACCGAGCCGTTGAAAAGCACGCGCCCTTTGTGCAGCACGACGACGAGATCGGTCGGGCGCACCTCGTCGAAGAGGTGGGTGGCCCAGAGCACGGCGAGACCTTCCTTCTCGACCAGCGAGCGGACGATGTTGACCACGCTTTCGCGCGAGCCGATGTCGAGGCCGACGGTCGGCTCGTCGAGAAGCAAGAGCGACGGCTGGTGCAGCAGCGAGCGGGCGATCTCGACGCGACGCGCCTGGCCGCCCGAGAGGTTGCGCACCTTTTCCTTGGCGCGGTCGGCGAGCCCGACGATCTCCAGCGCGCGTTCGGTGCGCTTGCGGGCCTCGCGGCCGCGGATGCCGTGCAGCGCGCAATGATAGAGCAGGTTCTGCTTCAAGGTCAGGTCGAGGTCGAGGGTGCGGCTCTGGAACACGACGCCGAGGCGCTGCAGCGCGGCCATGGCGCGGCGGCGGATGTCGTGCCCGAAGATGCGGATCTCGCCGGTGACGTTGTCGTATAGTCGGGTGATGAGCGCGAACAGTGTCGACTTGCCGGCGCCGTTGAGGCCGAGCAGCACCACGAAGCGGCCGCGCGGGATCTCCAGCGACACGTCGTTCAGAGCCTTGTTGTCACCGAAGCTGTGGCTGACGTTGTTGACGACCAGCGCCGGCGTCCCGGCCTCAGGCGGATTGGCTGTTTCTGTCATGATCCCTAATTTCAAGCCTTTGGAAAGCTAGGCCGTGTTCCCCGGCTTGACCACTCAGAACGGCGCCACCACCACACCCCACGGATAGCGGCCGGTGCGGATCGATTTGACCACCTTCAAGGCGGCAACGTCTATCACCGACACATCGTTCGAGGCGCCGTTGGTGGTGAGGAGCTGCTTGCCGTCGGGCGTGAAAGCCATCTGCCAGACGCGCTGGCCGACGAGCAGGTATTTCGTCACCTTCAGCGTCTCGGTGTCGATGACGGCGACGCGGTTGGCCGGGCCGAGCGCCACGAATGCCGTCTTGCCGTCCTGCGTGATGCGCACGCCGACCGGCTGAATGGCTTCCTTGGTGACGCCGGGGATCTCGAATTGGATCTTGCCGATGATCTTGCGGTCGGCCGGGTTGATGACCGTCACCGTGCCGCCGATCTCCGAGCTCACCCAGAGCTGCGTGCCGGCGGGATTGAAGATGGCGACGCGCGGGCGGTTGTCGACGAGCACGTTGTCGAAAGTCTTGTGCGTCGTCGTATCGATGAAGTGGGCCATGTTGGTTGTTTCGGAGGTGTTGACCAGCACCTTGCCGTCGGGGCTCATGCCCATGCCCTCGGGCTCGACGCCGACGGGGATGTCGCCGACGATCTTGCCGCTCTGGATATCGACGACGGTGACGAGGTTGTCGTCCTCGTTGGCGACGTAGAGCGGATTGCCAGAGGGATGCAGGACGAGCAGCTCCGGATCGGGTCCGGAGGGGAGCGTCTTGATGAGCTCGTACGTCTTGGTGTCGTAGACCTGGATGATGTTGTCATCGCTGGTGCAGACGATGAGCCATTTGGCGTCATTGGAGAGGATGACGCCGCGCGGGCGCTGGCCGACCGGGAAGGTCTTGATCACCTCGAGCTTCTCGGTGTCGATCACCGAGACGGTGTTGTCTTTCTCGTTGGTGATGAAGGCTGTGTAGGCCATGGCCGCGGGGACCGGCAAGGCAAATGCCGTAAGCGTGCCGAGCAGCGCGGCGATGCCGACCTTGAAGCGCATTAGATAACGTCCTCCCGAATTCAGTCTGGCGGCCCGGCGCGTTTCGGCCCGGCTCATTGCGTATAGGCTTGGCATTTGGTTTCCGGCTTGTCGATGCCGAGCGTGTCGAGCTCGCTCACCTGATGCAGGAAACCCTGCTGTGGCGATACGGTCACCAGCATCTTGGGCGTGGTGACGAGGATCGGCTCGCGGATCTGCCCATTCCAGTTGCGGATCGACAGCCCGACGCCCTTGAAGCCGGCAACATCGAAGCTCGGGCCCTTGATGTAGGCGACAAGGTCCTTGTAGTCGGTCGACTTGGTGCGCGAAGCGGCTTCGCCGATGATCCGCGCGCCGAGCCAGGCGTTGTAGTCCGTGGGGCGCATGGTGCGGTCGGCGAGCTTCTTGAAGCGGTTCTGGAACTGCGTGCCGCCCCAGAGCTCGATGGCCGGGTGCCAGCTTTCGGCGACGAGACCGGCTGTGCCGGCGACAGGGCGCGGATCCCAGGTGCGATACGGCAGGTAGTCGCCGAAGAGGCTGCCCTCGTCGGCGACGACGAGGACGTCGTAGTCGGGTGCGCTCTGCGTGAAGGTCGGGATCTGCTGCTGCACCTGCTCAAAGCCGCCGTCCGAGCGCCTGTTGCCCGAGTCGTAGGTGAAGGTGCGCTCCTCGACGATCTTGGCGCCGAAGCGCTTGGCGGCGCGGCGCAGCGCCTCGGCATAGAGCTTGTCCTTTTCCGTGGGGCCGAGCACCAGCAGCCAGCGGTTCCACTTTTTCCATACGAGATACTGGGCGAGCGCGTCGGCGAGCATGGTCCGCGTCGGGGCCGTGTGCAACACCTGCGGGCGGCAGTTCTCCTCACGCAGGCCGTCGTCCGGCGCGCTGTAGTTGATGAGCAGCGCTTCTTTGCCCTTCAACGCATCGGCGAGCTTGAGCAGCGTGTCGGGCGTCGCGTCGACGAGGACGAAGTGTGCGCCGGCATCGACCTTCTGCACGACATCCTGGATCAGCTTGGCGGGATCGGCCTCCTCGATCGGATCGAGCCTGAACTCCTGGTTCATGAAGCGGCCGGTGGTGTTGTTGTCGGTGATTGCCAACTTGGCACCGGCGATGCCGAGATCCTTGGGCGGCAGGTCGAGCAGGGACAGCGGGAGCGGGTCATCGCGCAATTCGCGCGCAACCACGATCGGTATGACGGCATGGGTTGCGTCGGGAGCGGCAGCCGGCTGAGCCACCTCAGCCGGCGAGGGTTTGTCCTCGGCGATGGCGGGCAGACCATCGTGAAGCGCCAATGCCGCAACGAGGCCGGCGACAGCCATGCCGCGGCGCAGGTTATTGACTGTCATCCACCGAGGTAAGCGCTTGGCTTTGCCTGCCGCCATCTCGTCCTTTTCCTCCTCAGTTGCCCGTCTCGCTTGAACGCGAGTGCCTTCGGTTTGGTCTCGGGCGATCTGTTACTTTGTTGCAGTAAAAGGGTATGGGGTGCCACCCTTGTCAAGGTCTCCCGTTTTCACTCGCGGACTTGTGACCTTTGAGGTGCCACAACGCGGCAATAACCCCCTTGCAATTGGGCACCTCTTCGGCACACCTAACCCCTAACACTATAACAGTCTGAGCAGCCGGACCGCGGTATGCCGGCAGGGGAAAACGCCTTGATTGCTAAACGTATTGTCATCTTGGCGTTGGCTTCATTGCTGCTTCCGGCTGCGGCGTCGGCAGCGCCGAAGGCTGTGGTCTTTCCCTTCGACCTCATCGATCAGCAACAGCAGTTCGAGATCGGCCTGATGCCCAAGGGGCTCGATCCAGAGGACAAGCGACGGCTGCAGATCATCACCGACGAGCTCGTCAAGCTGATCAAGGAGGGGGGGCGCTACGAGGTGGTCGACAGTGCGCCCATCGCCAAGGAGATCGAAGACAAATCTCCGATGTACAAGTGCAATGGTTGCGAGGACGACCTCGCCAAGAAGGTGGGCGCCGACGTCGCCTTCATCGGCACGGTACGCAAAGCTTCCGATGTTCTGTTCACGGTCAGCATCTACATCCGCGACGTCGCCAACGAGAAGGTGATCCAGCAGGGCTCGAGCGAGATCTACGGCAACACCGACAAGATGTGGCTGCGGGCGGTGAACTACATCGTCGACAGACGGTTGTTTGCGCAGCGGGGGACAGCACAGTGATCGATCGGCGGCAACTGCTTCTGGCCGGTGGCTCCGCCGCGCTGGCTGGCCTTGCTCTTCGCGCGCCGGCGGCGAGCGCTGCCGGCTCGCTGCGCGTCGCTTCGCTCAAGTTCGGCTCGCTGAGCTGGCTCCTGGAAACGATCCGCGCCGAAGGCCTCGCCGACAAGTTGGGGTTGCAGATCATCGTCGTTGAGGTGGCCAACAACCAGGCGGGACCGGTGGCGCTGCTTGCCGGTGAGGCCGAGGTCATCGTCAGCGACTGGCCGTGGGCGCTGCGGCAGCGCGCGCTCGGCGAGCCGATGAAATACGCACCGTTCTCGTCGGCGCTGGGCGCGATCATGGTTGCACCCAACTCGCCGCTCCAGACGCTGGCCGACCTCAAGGGCAAGAAGCTCGGCGTTGCCGGCGGCGCCATCGACAAGAGCTGGCTGTTGCTGCGCGCCTATTCGAAGAAGGCGCTTGGCGCCGATATTGCCGGACTCGTCGAGCCGTCGTTCGGTGCGGCACCTCTGCTTACCGAAGAGGTGCGCGCGGGGCGCCTCGACGCCGTACTCGATTTCTGGCCCTACGCGGCGCGCTTGCAAAGCGAGAGCTATCGCAAGCTCATCACCATGGACGAGGTCTTGAAGGGCCTCGATATCTCGCCAGTGCCTTCGCTCGTCGGCTTCATCTGGCGTGAGGGCACGGAAGCGAAGAAGGCGGCTGAAATCGCTGCGTTCCTTTCCGCGGTCGAGCAGGGCAATGCGATGCTCGCCAAATCGGATGCCGCGTGGGATCGTATTCGTCCGCTGGTGAGGCCGGAAAGCGATGCCGAATTCGCCGCCATCAAGGCCTACTATCGGGAAGGCATCCCGGCGCCATGGACAGGCGCACAGACACGGGCGGCGGAGAAGTTGACGCAGGTGCTGCTCGATGTTGGCGGGGCCCAGCTTCTCGGCAGCGGCACGCAGTTCGACCCCAAGCTCTTCCATGCGGCAGGCAGCTAATGCGCCGGTGCGCGGCCTCAAGGTCGGCCGCGTCGGCTGGTCGTTGATCTCGCTCCTCGCGCTTGTCGGAGTGTGGGAGCTTGCGGCGCTGATCGCGCAGAGCCGCTACCTGCCGGATCCGATGACCGTCGTCGGCGTGATGGTGCGCGAGGCACGGGCCGGCGAGCTTTGGGGCAACATCGCCGCGACGCTCACCCGTGTCGCCTTCAGCTTCGTCGTCGCCATGTTCATCGGCTCGGCCATCGGGCTGGCGCTTGGCCGTTATCCGCTTGCAGACCGCTTCTTCGACGCCTGGCTGATCTTCTTCCTCAACCTGCCGGCGCTGGTCATCATCGTCCTCTGCTACATCTGGTTCGGATTGACGGAGGTGGCCGCGATCACGGCCGTTGCCGTCAACAAGATCCCCAACGTCGCCGTCACCATGCGCGAGGGTGCCCGAAGTCTCTCCAAAGACCTCAATGAGATGGCGTTCATCTACCGCTTTGGATGGTGGCGGACGCTGCGCCACGTGACGTTGCCGCAGTTGGCGCCGTTCTTCGCCGCCTCGGCGCGCTCAGGCCTCGCGCTCGTATGGAAGATCGTGCTCGTGGTCGAGGCGTTCGGACGCTCGAACGGTGTCGGGCATCAGCTCAACATCGCCTTTCAGTTGTTCGACGTGCCGATGATCCTGTCGTACGCGCTGGCCTTCATCGTCGTCGTGCAGATCATCGAGATGGCGATCCTGCAGCCGCTTATCGCGAGGGCCAACAAATGGCGTCGGTAAGTCGGCCACTGTCGGTGAGGATCGACAAGAAGAGCTTCCCCGCCGTCGGGGAGCGGCCGGCAAACCTCGTTCTCAAGAACGTCTCGTTCCAAGTCGAGCCGGGTTCCTTCGTCATCATCACGGGGCCATCAGGTGGTGGCAAGTCGACGATGCTGAATATCGTTGCCGGCCTCGACAAGGACTACGAGGGGGAGGTCGACTTCGGCGATGGTGGTCCGACGCAGAGGCTGGCCTTCGTGTTCCAGTCACCGCGGCTGCTGCCGTGGCGGACGGTGTATGAGAATATCGCGCTTGCCCTGCCGCCGGGCGATCCGCGTCTTGCCAACATCCCGGAGATGCTGAAGCGGGTCGGCCTGACTGAAGCCGCCAACGCCTACCCGGAGATGATCTCGCTCGGCATGCAGCGGCGCGTGGCGCTGGCGCGTGCCTTCGTGCTCGAGCCCGATCTCTTGCTCATGGACGAGCCGTTCGTCTCGCTGGACGATCCGACCGCCCAGGGCCTGCGGGAGCTGCTGGTTGAGTTGTGGTCACGGCGCCCGACAACCGTCCTGTTCGTGACGCACGACCGGGCCGAGGCCGTGATGCTCGGGACGCGCATCTTGCGTCTCTCTCCCGGACCTGCGACTATTGCTCAGGATGTCCCCGTGCGGCTGTCCGTGGCCGACCGGTCCGACCGCGAGAAGGTGCGGGCCGAGCAGCGGCGCATCTTCGGCGAAGCTTAGATCTCACCAAAGCCAATGCAACACGTGCGTCGATCGGCGATGCTGCTTGCCAGCGTGACGGACGCGAGCGAGGCGCGCCTCGTCGCGGCGCTCGGCGCCGATCTCGTCGATGCCAAGAACCCCGCGGCCGGTGCGCTAGGCGCGTTGCCAGCTTCAACCGTGACGGCGATCCGGGAAGCGGTGCCGCGGCACATCCCTGTGAGCGCGACGATCGGTGATCCCGTCGACGACGTCGTGGAGACGACGAGCGCCGTATATCGCATGGCGGCAGCGGGTGCGGATATCGTCAAGATCGGGTTGAGGCCGGGTGCAGGTGCGGCACGCGTATTGGCGGCCGTGGGTGGGATCGACCTCGGCACCAGCCGCTTTGTCGGCGTGCTGCTCGCAGACGAAGGCATTGAACTCGATCTCGTGCCGGCAGCCAGCGCTGCCGGGTTCGCTGGTCTGATGCTCGATACTGCCGATAAGCGGCGTGGTGCGCTTCCGGACCTTGTGACGGCGGATGAGATGCGCCGGTTCGTGGCTGTGGTCCAGGCAGCCGGGATGTTCGCCGGGCTTGCCGGCTCGTTGCGTGCCGAGCACGTGGAAGGGCTGTTGCGCTTCTCTCCCGACGTGTTGGGCTTTCGCGGCGGGCTGTGCCGGCAAGGCAACCGCACATCCCAAATCGATGCGGAGGCGGTGCGAGCGATACGGCGCATTATCCCTGTTTGCGATGCAGCACTCGGCCATGCTTGCCGTGAGCCGTTGCCGGGTGCTATGGCGCCCCGGTAACGGAAGACATGGTATGAGCGGCAAACAGAGCATTTCTGCCCGGCGCGACGGCGTGATTTTGGACCGGATATTTGTGCGCGGCTTGGTGCTGCCGGTTGCCATCGGCGTCTACGACGAGGAGCAGGGCATCACGCAAAAGGTGGGCTTCACCATCGAGGCCTCCGTTGCTGCCGGCGTGTCGCCCAAGGGCGACAACCTCGACGAGGTGCCGTCATATGACGATCTCGTCAAAGCAGTGAAGGCGGTCATCGCCGCCGGTCACGTCGGGCTTGTCGAGACGCTCGCGGCGCGCATCGCCGATCGCTGCCTTGCCGACAAGCGCATCGTCTCCGTGCTGGTACGGGTGGAAAAGCTCGAGCGCGGCCCGGACGCGGTGGGCGTCGAGATCGTGCGGCCGCGCGCGACGTGAGTGCGTCGCGCCGCCCGACGGTCATCAAGCTCGGGGGGAGCTTGGCCGCAAGCCGGCGTCTTGCCAACATTCTGAAGATCGTCGGTGCGGCGCGCGTCTCCTGCGTTGTCGTGCCAGGCGGAGGTCCGTTCGCGGATGCGGTGCGGGCTGCCCAGGCAGAGCAGGGCTTCTCCGACGTGGTCGCTCACCGCATGGCACTGCTCGCCATGCATCAGATGGGTATGATGCTCGCCGCATTGCACGCCCGCCTCGTTCCGGCGGAGACGCTGGCGCAGATCCGCCGCGCTCTGGCCGAGAGCCGCATTCCGGTCTGGCTGCCGCAGAAGCTGGCGGAAGCAGATCCGACAATCGCCACGGACTGGTCCGTGACGTCGGACGCGCTCGCCGCGCGTCTTGCGGAGCGCCTCGGCCGCGCGCCGGTGGTGCTGGTCAAGTCGTGCCGTGTGCGCAGCGCGTCGGCAGCCGATCTCGCCGCCGAGGGTGTTGTCGATGCCGTCTTTCCGAGCATCGTCGCGCGGGGCAAGCTGCCCTGGCATGTGCTCGGCAAGGGCGGGGAGAGAAAGCTGGCGGCGCTTCTGGGCAGCCGCCACGGGGCGGCGTGAGGCGCTGGTCGACGCAAGGCCGGCAAGCATGCTATCGCGCGAGGCAGATGACCAGCTGCCGCCCCTGCGTCGAGCGGCGGTCGAGGTATGGCTCCGATGGCTGACAAAAAGTTTCTATTTCTGACCGGACGTCTTGCTGAGCCGCGCCTCGCGGAGACCGTGGCGGCCATGGGATTGCCGAACGGCTCGTGGCGCATCGCCAACCTTGGCATCAAGGTGGCGGCGTTGATGACCGAGAACATCGTTCGCAACCGCCTCAAGGAGCCGCTCGAAGCAGATCGGGTGATCGTGCCCGGGCGGGCGCGCATGGACCTGTCGCATCTTTCCGACCACTACGGGGTGCCGTTCGAGCGCGGACCGGACGAGATCATCGACCTGCCGCAGTACTTCGGCAAAGGCGGCACGCCGCCCGACCTGTCGAAGCACGACATCCGCATCTTCGCCGAGATCGTCGATGCGCCAGGGCTATCGATGGAAGTGCTGCTCGCCAAGGGCCGCGAGCTCGTCGCCAAGGGTGCCGACGTGGTCGACATCGGCTGCCAGCCGGACGTGAAGTTCCCGCACCTCGAAGAGACGGTGGCGGCGATGAAGCGGGCCGGCCTCAAGGTGAGCGTCGATTCCGGAGAGACGGAGGAGCTGCGGCGCGGGGCGCGGGCCGGGGCGGATTTCGTGCTCAGCCTGGATGAGTCCAATCTCGACGCCATCGAGGGCACGCGCTGCGTGCCGATCCTGCTGCCGAGGCCGCATGGCGATCTCGATTCGCTGCTGCGCGCCATCGATGCGTGCAAGGCGAAGGGCATCCGGCACATCGCCGACCCGGTGCTCGATCCGATCAATTTCGGGTTCATGGCCTCGCTCGGGCGTTACGCCGAGCTGCGCCGCCTGCGCCCGGATGTCGAGATCCTCATGGGCACCGGCAACCTCACCGAGCTGACGGATGCCGACAGCCAGGGCGTCACGGCGATATTGATCGGCATCTGCGCCGAGCTCGCGATCCGCAACGTGCTCATCGTGCAGGTGTCGCCGCACACGCGGCGCACGGTCGAGGAGCATGATGCCGCGCGCCGCCTGATGTATCGCGCGCGGGCCGACGGCAACTTGCCGAAAGGCTATGACGCGGGTCTCCTGTCGCTTCACGACCTGCGTCCGTTTCCAGATACGCCCGAGCAGATCGCCGCGAATGCGGCGCAGGTGCGCGATTCCAACTTCCGCATCGAGGCGGCTGCCGACGGCCTGCACATCTACAACCGCGACGGCCACCACGTGGCCGAGGATCCGTTTGCGCTGTTCGACAAGCTCGGCGTCGCGCATGACGGCGCACACGCGTTCTATCTCGGCTACGAGCTCGCCAAGGCCGAGATTGCCCGTGGCCTTGCCAAGCGCTATGCGCAGGACAGCCCGCTGAACTGGGGTGTCGCCGCCGATCGCAAGTCCGAGGACTTGACGCAGCATGCGCCGGAGGGCGCGACGCTGAAAGCTGCCCGCAAGGAGAAGCAGGATGCCGCGTATCGTCGAAACGATCGTGACGACGAGGAGCGCGAAGGGTGAGGTGCATATCGCGCCGCTTGGACTGATCGCCGACGGCGAGCGCTGGATCATCGCGCCGTTCCGCCCCTCGCGCACGCTCGACAACCTCGTCGAGGTTCCCTACGCGGTTGCCAGCCACACCGACGATGTGCGCGTCTTCGCTGGCAGCGTCACGGGGCGCAAAGGGTGGGCGACGACGCCGGCGACGCGCGTTCCCGGCGTGCGCCTCGCCGATGCCGTTTCGCACTGGGAGCTGGCGGTCGAGGCGGTGACAGAGGACGCGCAGCGTCCGCGCTTTGCATGCGGTCTCGTCTACGAGGCGAGCCACCGGCCATGGGAAGGCTTCAATCGCGCGCAGGCTGCCGTGCTCGAATGCGCAGTGCTGGTGACGCGGCTCTCGATGCTGCCGGCGGAGAAGATCGAGAGCGAGCTGAAGTATCTCGAGATTGCCATATCCAAGACCGCCGGTGAGCGCGAAGAGGAAGCTTGGGGCTGGCTGATGGAAAAGATCGCTGCTTGGCGCGCCCTGGGCGGCTAGGCCTCGGGTGCTAGCAGCGCCACGGCGACGGCTGGCGCGCAGCGGGTCGCCCATTCGATGCAGTCGTCATTAGCCCGCGCGAGGGTGCCAAAGCGGATCGACGCGCGGCCCACTTCGCGCGCCAGGGATTCCACGATGCCGGCGCCGATACCTGCAGCGACGATGGGTGCGTTCCCGGGCAATGGGGCGACCGACAGTACTGCGGCGATGGCACTGCGGATATCGCGCCTCTGCTGATCGGCAATGTCTTGCGCCGCCGTGCGCCAGTCTTCAGTAGATGCATCGCCGGTGTCGCGACCGAAGCAGCGCGCAAGGCGCGCGATACTTTCCTCGACCGACTTGCCGCGGCCATCCAGAGCGGGGTGCTCGTCGACGTTGTCGGGAAGCTGGCCGAGGATGCGATGGACGTCGGCCAGGCTGGCGAAGCTGCCGGCGGCGAGGCGTTGGCTGATGCCGCCGAGTACACCGCGGTGGGCGACAGACGAGACGTCGGAGCGCGTCAAACCGGTATAGACGAGCTCATCCGTGCGCAGGCGCTCTCCATCGCTCAGGCCGCGCGGCTGAGGCGCGCCGGCGATGATGGGAATGATGTCCGTCGTCGTCGAGCCCATGTCGACGAGTAGCGCGTCGGGGAGGTTGCGCGCCACGAGGTCGGCGCTGGCGAGGAAGTTCATCGAGCCGACGTTGCCGGGATCGACCATCGCGGTGGCAATATCGGCGAAACCGCGCCGGCCCATGTAGACGCGAAGGTCGAAATCGAGCTCGGTGGAAAGATGGGCTAGGATCTGGCGCACGCCGGTCTGTCGATCGGGGAAAAGCTCGCACAGCTCGCCTGTCATGGTTACGGCATGGTCTTCGGCGCGGGCGATGAGCGCTGCTGCTTCGGCGAGGGCGGCGTCGAGATGTCCAAGCCCTTGCCACAGCGGGCAGGCGATCTGGCGCACGGCGATGGTGCGTCCGTTGTCGGCCAGCGCAATCTTTAGATGCGCGCCGCCCACGTCGTAGCCGGCAGTGATCGGCATGTCTTCTCCACGGCGCCGGGCTTCCCTGCGCGCCGTGCCGTGTTACACGAGGAGCCTGCGGAGGCAAGCGGATGGATGTCGTTCCGGTTATCGATGTGCGTCACGGCGTGGCGGTGGCCGCCGTACGTGGCGAGCGCGCGTCGTATCGGCCGCTGTCGACGCCGCTTGCCGAGAGCAGCGATCCCATCGCTGTTGCGCGCGGATATGCGGCACTGTTTACCTTCCCGATTCTCTACGCTGCGGACCTCGACGGCATTGAAGGGCGTCCCCGCAATAACAAGCTCGCAAGTGCGATTGCGTCGGCGTTGCGGGGCGTGAGTGTATGGGTTGATGATGGCACGCCGGCACGAGAGGCTGCCCATCGTATTGCGGAGATCGGCGACGGCACGCTCGTCCTCGGGACTGAGAGCATGACAGGGCATGAGGATGTCGCCGCGCTGCGCGCTCTTCGGCGTGACGGCTATGTGCTCTCTCTCGACTTCAAGAGCGATGCTTTCACCGGTCCACCTGCGGTGCTGGATGAGCCGCAGCACTGGCCGGAGAAGCTCATCGTGATGACGCTGGCGCGCGTCGGCGCGGGCGAGGGGCCGGACGTTGCACGCGTTGCCGATATCGTGGCGCGGGGAGATGGACGGCGGATCTATGCTGCCGGCGGCGTGCGTGACCGCGCCGATATCGAAGCTCTTCACAAGGCGGGTGCTGCCGGCGTGCTCGTCGCCACCGCATTGCACACCGGAAAAATCAAAGCCGGCGACCTCGAGGAGATCGCCGGCTTGTAGATATCGTGCACGAAGGGGAAGAGCAGAACTAGAGCCGGGGGTAGTTCTACCCGTTCCAACGGCCGGAAAGCAGTCTACCCAATCGCTGCAGCAGACCCCTCTTCAAAGGCGGGGCGTCATCCTGCTGTGGACGGTGTCCGCTTCAAGACTTCGCACCAAACGGATGCTGAGCCGAGTTGCGCTGGGCAGTGACCTCGGCCGCGGTCGGCTTGCCGGCGACGGCGCGGGCAATCGACTCCTTCACGGCGCGATAGTTGTAGTCCTGGATCTTCGCGTCGTCGGCAGCTTCCCAGTGGATGAACACGCCGACGCAGATGAAGATGTCGTCAGCCTCAGAAGCCGGGATCACGCCCTCGGCGACCGAGTCCTGGACAGCCTTGGCGACGCCGTACTGAGCCGGTCCGAACATCTGAACGGCCTGGCGGGCGTCCTTGATGGTGACCTTGTTGTAGAGGATCGTGTTCGGCTTGCAGGGCAGGTTCGGAGCGATGACCGCGAGGAGGGTGGTGAAACCGTCCTTGTTGTTCGTCAGCGCGTTGCAGAACGCCGTCTCGGCAGCCGAGCCGCGCGGTCCGAGGATGAGGTCGATGTGCGCAACCTCGTTGCCATCACCGACGAGCGACTCGCCGACAAGCACCTTGTTAATCTTGGCCATTTCGGGGTTTCTCCCAAGCTAAAAGCACCACGAGCACCAACGCCACCCCGCCGAGGCCGGGCGCACCGGATTCTGCCCAATTCGAAATGCCATCCTTTGTTTCTGCGTCCGGCGACGATGTCGACGAACCGGTTGGCCGGATAGCGGCGCGCCATAAACGCCGCCCCTAGATAGCCTGAGGCAAATACCGAGACAAGGGCTAAGAAGCCCCGCCAAGGCCCATCGCGTCGCACACAAAGGCGACAAAAAGGGTGGCTACAACAAGGTCCGCGGTCGTCCCTGGATTAATGTTTCGCCGCTTCAGATCTGCATCGAAATCGAGCAGGTCGCACAGCTTGTTGCGCTGCGCAAATGGCTGCCAAAGGGGGCCCAGGGCAATGGCCTCCTGACGCACGTCATTGGCGGTCGCCTCGCCATGTTTGCGGATGATGTGGCTGTCTGCAAACTGGGCAAGGAAGGCCATGTGCAGCGTGGTGACAGCGAGCGCTGGATCATCAGCGAGAGCCCGGATGCGGGTCAACTCGGGTAAACCAAATTCAAAGATATCGGCGAAGTCGTTCGTATAGTTGAGAGCGATGCGGTCGCGGTCAGCGGCAAGGTGCATTGCCTCGATGAGGCCGATGCTGGGCGGCATGGCGACGTCTTGCTCGGGCGCGGCTCCAAGGCCGCCTGGGTTTGCCTTTCGGATAGCGGCATAGACGGCCGCCGCGTCACCTGCATCAAGAGAGGCGAGCACGGCGTGCAAGCGGCTGCGCAGTCCTGCCTCGAGATCCATCTCGGCCGCGGCGGCGAGCGGTGCGCACAGCAGCAGGATACCGAGATTGGTGTTGCAGCCGGCGGCGGCGAACGAAGCCTCGACGGCACGCAGGATGCGGGTGCCAACCTTCTCGCCGCGCGCTGCAACCCAGGGTGCCGCCGCCTCGGCGCTAGCCTCGAACTGAGCGACCTGCATTCCATGCCCTGCGGCATGGATGTGCACGTTTCCCGGTTTCAATGCGGTCAGCTCGGCGCGGCAGGCGGCGAGGAACATGTCGCCGATCTCGGCCTCGCTCAGGCGGGGCATGGCACATGTGCGGGCTTGCCCTGCAGGTGCTCGGCGACAGCGAGAAAGAAATCCTCGACGATGGCTTCAGCAATATCAACATCGGATACGCTCTGAAGCCCGCGCCAGGAGGGATTGCTGTTCACCTCCAGCACGAGAAGGCGCCCGTCGGGTGCACGGATCAGGTCGACGCCGCCGTAGTCTCCCCCCACGGCGGCGAGAGCGCCGCGCGCCAGCTCGGCCATCTCGTCGCTCGGCAGGTGCGCTGTGGGCGCGCCGCCCTGATGGACATTGGTGATCCAGTTGTCGGCGCGGCGCGCCATGGCTGCGACGACGCGCTGGCGCGTGACGATGACGCGCCAATCTTCGAAGGTCGTGCCGGACGCAGGCACGTAGTCCTGCAAATAGTAGATGTTGTCGGCGGCGACCGGATCCGGCAGGCCCGCTACATCGTCAACACGCATGAGGCCTTTGCCCTGCGAGCCGAACAGCGGCTTATAGATGAGCGGGCGATGGGCATCGGCGACGTAAGTGTCAGCTGGCGGCTTGGTCTCCATGGTGCGCGTGCGCGGCGTCGGAATGCCCGCTTTGTGCAACAGGAACGTGGTGGCCGATTTGTCGACGCAGCGCTCGATGGCGCGTGCATCGTTCCATACGCGAACGCCGCTCTCGCGCAGCGCGTGCAACAGTCCGAGCCGGAAGGTGATCTGCTCGAGCGTGCCCTGAGAGATCGAGCGCACGAAGACGGCGTCGGGCAGCTCGCCGTTGAACCCCGGGATGTCGATGCCGCTGGCGAGCTGCGTGTCGAAGGCGCAGCGCGGCAGCGATGTCACGACGACGTTCGCGCCGCGCGCAAGCATCGCATCGGCCAGACGGCGCACATGCCAATTGCCGCTCTCCTCCTCGAGGAAGAGCGCGATGCGCAGGCCGCTGGCGTTCAGCTCAGCGGAAGCTCTTGTCGACGACGTCTGGAGCAAGTTCGCCAGCGTGGAAGGAGGTGCCGGTGTCGAGGTTGGAGACGATGACCGCGGCGGGGCTGAACAACATGGGATCGATCTTGTAGAAGTCGCCGCCGGCTGCCGCGAAGATGTCGGCGAACGGCTCGCCATAGGCAGCGCAGGTGCTGGAGGGCAGGTTCTTGGCGAGTTGCTCGGCCGCCTCGTTGGCGCCGCGCACGAAGAGCTGCACGCGGCCGCCGTAGATGACGGCGTCGTTGGTGCGCCCCATGGCCTTGATGAAGTCGGGAACCGGCGGCGCGATGGGTGCGGTGCCGATGCCGTCCTCGATGTGCTCGAGCGGAAAGTGCAATTCGTGCGCCTTGTGAAGCGCCACCTCGAGCACGCGGGCGGCGATCTGGACGCTGCCGGCGATGCATCCCGTCGGTGCGAAGAGGATGGTCAGGTTGGTGGGCTGCACGCCGCACGCTGCCGCAATGGCACGGGCGACGGACGCCGGCGGAGCCTTGTCGCCCTCGATAACGAGAGAGGCCTTGCTGTAGTGATCGACGTAGCCGAGATCCTTGTACAGCGCCTCGACCCGCGAGAGGGCGCGTGCCGGTCCGGAGCCGAGGGCGAAGAAGCCGCTCTCCTGCTCGGTGATCTGCCAGCCGGCGTATTGCGCGCCGAGACAGGCGACGACGGGATTGGCAGCGTGCACGGTGATGCCGAGCGGCCAGCGCTTGAGGCCAGAGTCGTTATGCACCGTCACGGTGCCGAGGCCGCCGAGGCACACTTCTGCGAGGCGGCGTCCTGCCTCGAGGCCACCCGGTGCGCTGGCGCCGAGGTCGATGCAGCGCTCGCCGGCGCCGCCTGTCGTCACCGCGACGCGCAGCGCGTCGGCGTCGGCAACGATGCCTTCAACGAGCTTGGCCGCGCGCGAGGAGACGCTCGGGGCCGGGCCGTTGTACTTCTGCATTGTCGTTACGCTCCCTGTTTGGCGCCTGTGCATACAGCATCTCGCCGAGTTCGTCCAAGCGCTGCCGGCACATATCGTGCGCTGTCTGCGGCGTCGGGGCGGAGGCGAACACGGTGGCGACCGGCCGGTAGCGGGGGATGCGGGTGCCGGGGTGCGGCCGATCGGCGGTCCATTGCGGCCAGACGAGCGATTTGGCGACGAGCGGTCCCCGGTCGGCATAGAGTATGGCGGCGGCGCGGGCGCCACCGAGCGAGGGGAGCGGCGGATTGCCACCGGTGCAGGCCGCGACGTGCGCTTTGAAGAGGGTTCCCTCGGCGTCGTCGAAGACGTCGAGCGTTGCGCCCGGGCGCGGGTTCACCTCCAGCAGGTAGGCGGTTGCGTCAGCGAGCAGGAAGTCGAACGCGACGAGGCCGACGAGCCCGAGGTGGATGCACAGCCGCTCGGCGGCATCCTGCATTGCGGCCGCGACGGCGGGAGCAGGGTGCACGGGGCCTACGGCGCCACCATAGCGATAGGGCCGAGGTGGCGCGCCGACAGACCATTGCTGGCTGATGCCGATGACCCGCGCCGCGCTGCCGGTAGCGAGAGCGAGCACCGAGAATGGCGTGCCGTCGAGGCGGCGCTGGTAGTAGCGGCGTGGGCTGCGCTCGGCGCCGGCCGCGGGCAGGACATGCGTGCCGCCGCTGCCGCCGATACGTTTCGACAGCCATCCTTCGGCGTCCTCGGGCGGGGCCAGTCGCGTCTCAGGATGGGGAATGGAAAGCGCGTCGAGAAGCGCGCTGAGCGCCGTTGGGTCCTTGCAGCGCGCGATGGTTGCTGCGTCGTTGCTGAGCAGGCGATAGCGGCGCGCCAGGGCCGAGATCAGCTTGGGCCGGTCCTCGAAGCCGGAGCCGAGCACCAGCCCGATCGGGGGGCTCGGCGCGTGCGCTTCGAGCGCGGCAAGGGCGGCGAGCGTCGGCTGGGTGCGAAAGCCGATGCGGGCGGCGTCCTTGACGCGGCGCGCATCGGCGGCGTGCTCGGCGGTATCGCAATCGCCGAACGCGTCGGCGACGAGGGGCAGGTATCCTGCGCGCCGGGCGGAGGCAGCGAGCCCCCGCCCGGACAGCGCGGCGATGAGGATGGTCGCGTCCGTCAAGCGGTGAGCGTCCGCGCCAGATCGAAGGCGGCGCGGAAGTCGTAGTGCACCGGCTTCTCAGCGGAGATCATGCGCTTGAAGAGGCCGGACTCGGTCTTGTACTTGATGTCGCCGATGGCGAGCGGGCCGACGCCGAGCGCGCTCGATCCGGGCAGCGGCGCGCCGTCCATGAACAGCTCCATGCCCTCGACGCCCGCTGGCGGAACGGCGTTGACGTCGGCGACGGCGAGCAGGTTCTTCGCCTTGGCGAGGTCGTCGGCGCTGATGACGCGCACGCCGGCGGCGGCAGCGGCGAAGATGACCTCGGCATCGGCGATGATCGCCTGCTTCTGCTCGAGCGTCTCGCCGGACTTGGCGATCAGATCGACGCCGAAGCGCTGCTTGGACACCTCGGCCGACTTGATGACGCGGTCGACGCCGCGGTGGGCGACGAGCGTCACCTCAGCGCCCTCGAGCGCAGTGATGATGGAGGAGGCGAAGCCGACGACGCCGGTGGCGCCGAACACCGCAACGCGCGTCCCCTTCCAGCCGCGGTTGAACTTGCTGCGCAGCACACGCTCGACGCAAGCCACCATGGCGGCGGCAGTGGTGAAGGAGCCGGCCGGATCAGCCAGCGCAGAGAGTCCGAACGGGGGCACCAGCGCCTTCTGCACGGCTTCCAGCATGTCGAGGGCGAGGATGGCGTCCTTGCCGCCGATGAAGAAGCCGGTGCGCACGCCGTAGTTCGGTGGGCGAGAGAAGATGGCGTCCTGGGTGAGCGCAGTCACTTCCTCCAGCGTCACGTTGATATAGGGGATGATGACCTTCCAACCGGCATCCGCTGCCATGTTCACGTCGAAGGGCGACATATGCTTCTGCGGCGAGAGCATGTGCAGAATCGGAGTGGCTTCGCTCATTGCTGGTACTTTCCCTGTGGCTCGTTTTTATGTACTGGCGATCTTCTCGACGCTGGCGCCCCTGTTGCGCCCTTCGGCGATGATGATTTCAAGACCCTCGCCTCTAGCGAGTCCGATCGAAGAATCATAGAGGCGGCGGGCAATTTCCTGCGACGGGGCAAAGGCGAAGCCGGTCGGCCCCCACGAGCTTTGGCCGATGCCGTAGCCGCCGGCGGCGCGCATCGCCTCGACGACACGCCCCACCGCCGGGCTGGTCCACGGGCTACCGCCCTGTGCGCTGGCAAAGTGCCGGCCGACGATTTTCTGTATCTCTGTCAGGGCGTTGCCAAAGGTGCCGATATCCGCCTCCATGAGGCCGGGCACAAGCTGCATGAGCACAAGGCGGCAGACGTGTGCGGCGGCGTCGGCCGGGAATGGCGGCAGGGCCGCGAAGGCCTGCGTCTCCGCCTCGCCGTGCACGCCCGCGGTGCTGGCATCCATGACCAGGAGTGCGCGCCAGTGGGCGGGGAACTCGGCGCGCACGAGGATGGGCGGGGCGCGGTCGAGGCCCCCCCGACCGCCATCGACAATAAAACCGCCCTGCTCGAACGCTGCCATGCCGATCGCCGATCGCGCGCCGCGTTCGACCATCTCGCCGAGCCTTGAGGGGATGTGCTCAATGCCTTCGAGGGTCATGAGCGCGGCGCCTGCAGCGAGCGCCAGTTGGGTGCCCGAACCGAGGCCCGCGTGCGGTGGGATGGCAGAGGACAGCGTCACCTCATAGGCGCCGGGCAGGTCGTGGGACTCGGCAAGGCGGCGCAGGACGGTGATGGCGCGCTCGTGGTCGGGTCCTTCACCCTTGAAGGCAGGCGCACGCTTCAGCAGAAGCTCCGTGCGCGGGAGGTCGACGGCGAGCCCGATGCTGCCGAACATACGGCCGAGACCACCGTTCAGATCGAGAAACCCGAGGTGCAGGCGTGCAGGAGCCACAACGCGCACGGCTCCCGCGTGCGCGCGGGGACGCTTGCGGGATGCCTCAGATTGCGTTGCGTCAGCCAGTGGCATTACGGTTCAACCTAAAGGTGGGACGTCCCCCACAGGCGGAGGAGAGGACAATATGGCGGCTGAGCGCGAAAAGCCCATGCCCGATGCCGAAGTCAACGCATGGCTGCAAAAAAACCTGCCGAAGTGGCGCTTGGAGGATGGCTGGATCCGGCGGACATACAAGACGAGCGGGTGGAAGGGAACGCTCATGGTGGTCAATACCGTCGGCCATCTCGCCGAGGCCGCGTGGCATCACCCGGATATCACGGCGTCCTATGCCTGGATTGAGGTGCGCCTAATGACGCATACGGCCAAAGGCATCACGCCCAAGGACCTGGAGCTCGCCAGGAAGATCGAGGACGTCATTCACTGGCAGCCGGGCACGGAGGGCGGTGCGCTTGAAGGCACGCCTGCCTCGGACGTGCGGTTTGCATACATAAAATACGATTGATCTCCCGGCGACGACCCGCCTACGTGGAACTGTCCCGGCCCGAGGGGCGCCTGCTTGCCTCGAGGCGGCGTGCGCGATAACGAGCACGTCCGCGTCCGTTGCCGCCAGTGACCTTGATGTCAAAGACACGCTCCGCCTCCCATCCCGCAGCTTTCGATTGCATCGTGGCGCTGGGGTCCAATCTGGGTGACAAGGCAGGCAACATCGCGCGGGCCATCGATCTGCTGACCGAGCGAGGCGACGTGCGACTGGTCGCTCGCTCGCGCAACTATGCCACCGATCCGTGGGGAGACACGGACCAGGATTGGTTCGTCAATGCGGCGATCATGGTGGCGACAGAGCTCGCGCCGCGTGCATTGCTCGCGCGCTGCAAGGAGATCGAGCAGCGGATGGGGCGCGTCATTACCAAGCGGTGGGGACCGCGCATCATCGACCTCGACCTGCTCGTCTACCGCGGCGTGACGATGGCCGAGGACGACCTCACGCTTCCGCATCCGCACATCGCTGCGCGCGCGTTCGTGCTCGCACCGCTCATGGATATTGCCCCCGACCTCGTGATCGACGGGCAAAGCGTGCGCGCCATGTATGAGGCCGTCGACAAGACCGGCGTGCGCGCGCTCGATTGAGCCGTGGATGTGAAAACGCCGCGGACCTCTTCGATCCGCGGCGCTGCAGAAATTCACGACGGGCAGATGTTACTTGGAGCTGCCGTCGGCGTTGAAGGATTCGATATAGGCGATGAGGTTGTCGCGCTCGATCTCGTCCTTGACGCCGGGGAACACCATTTTGGTGCCAGGGACGAGGCCCTTCGGGTTCTCCAGCCACTTATGCAGGTTGGCGTCGTCCCAGGTGAGGCCAGCCTTCTTGAGCGCTTCCGAATAGGTGAAGCCTTCAGCCGAGGCGGCGGCGCGACCGAGGATGCCGTTCAGCTCCGGACCCACCTTGTTCTTCGCACCAGGACCGATGGCATGGCAAGGCGCGCACTTGGAGAACGACTTCTTGCCAGCATCCACATCCTGCGCCGACGCAACTGCCGGCATCGCGAGCACAAGACCCGCAGCAACTACCCACTTGATCATCCCGGTTCTCTCCCTAATCGACGTGCACACGTCGTTGATGGCGCGCGCATCATCCAATAGCCATCGCGAATGTGCCAAGTCTTTTGTGAACTTGGACTGAACACGATGCCGCACCCCCGGTTCCCGAGGGTGCTAGTCGGGATTTTGTTGCATTGCGACGGGCGCTGTTAAGCGTCGCTCGTCACCGGCTTCTTCTCGGCTGCAGGCTTCGGTGTGGCACCGCCCGGACGGCGGTAGATGAAGGCCGGTGGAGACAAGTGGGACTCGACCTCGGCGACCTTCGCCCATTCGGCGTGCAACGGCGACAGCGAGCATGCCGGGTCCGTGTTGGCTGCGTCGCCGGTCAACGCGAAGGCCTGGCAGCGGCAGCCGCCATAGTCGATCTCGCGCCGCGCGCATGAGCGGCACGGCTCCTTCATCCAGCTCGTGCCGCGATACTTCTGGAAGGCCGAGCCGTAGAGCCAGATCTCGCCCAGCGGCTTGTCGCGCACGTTGTCGAACTCGAGGTGCGTGATCGACTCCGCCGCGTGGCAGGGCAGCACCTTGCCCGAGGGCGTGACGTTGATGATGCCCTTGCCCCAGCCGCCCATGCACGGCTTGGGAAACTTGGCGTAGTAGTCGGGCACGACGGCGTCGATGACGATGACGCCCTTCAGCTCCTCGCGCTTGCGCTCGACGATGCGCGCGGCCTCCATGAAGGCCTCACGCGTCGGCATCAGCGAGGCGCGGTTCTTGAGCGCCCAGGCATAGTACTGTACGTGCGCGACCTCGATGCGGCCGGCGCCGAGCGCCACCGCATAGTCGATCATGGCCTCGACGTTATGGATGTTGTGGCGATGGATCGGCGCGTTGACGGTCAACGGCATGCCGAGCTCGCGCACCCAGCCTGCGACCTCCTTCTTCTTGGCGCTGCCGCCCTCGTAGCCGGCGATGCGGTCGGCGTTCGCCGCCGCTGTGTCGACGTCCTGGAAAGAGATCTGCACGTGATCGAGGCCACATTGCTGCAGCTTCTCGAGGCGATCGCGCTTCAACAATACCGCGGCGGTGATGAGATTCGTGTAGAGGCCGGCTTCGGAGGCAGCCTTGACGATCTCCTCGAGGTCGCGGCGGATCGTCGGCTCGCCACCGGATAAGTGCACCTGGAGGATGCCGAGCTGGCCTGCCTCGCGCATCACCTTCTTCCATTCCTCGGTCGATAGCTCGGTGTTGACCTTTTCGAGCTCGAGCGGGTTGGAGCAGTAGGGGCACTGCAGCGGGCAGCGATGCGTCAGCTCAGCGAGGAGACCGACGGGTGCGCGTGCGCACATCGGATCGGCCTGCTCAGAGGCTGGGGCGCTCTCGCAGCGCATCTCGCCAGCGTCCAGCGTCAGCGTCTCCTCAGTGACATGCTTGTCAGAAGGGGCAGTATCGCTCATGCCTTCACCACTCCCTTGTCGGCGAGGTCCTGCAACATCGTGATGATGTCGGCCTCGATATCCTCCCGCGGCGCGTTGTATTCTTTAGCTAGGTGGTCGGCGATGTCGCCGACAGTGCGCGCGCCATCACAAAGCTTCAAAACTTCGACAGCGATCTCATCCGGGTCGAACACGCGCTCAGGCGCAAGGATGATCCAGCGGTCGCGGCCAGCGTCGTGGCGCATCTTGATATGCGGCGGCATGGCTGGCTTGCTGGCGGCCGAGATGACCGTTCGCTGGCGTGGCGCCGGCTGGCTCATTTTACAACCCCTCCGGACGGAAGGCGCCGGGCGGGATGTGCCCTTCCACATACGCATGCTGCAGTGCGTCGAGCTGCACCCAGAGCACGTTGCATTTGAAGCGTACGGCGTCGACGCAGGCTTCCTGCTCCTCGCGCGTCCGGGCGTTCTTCAGGACGTAGTCGAGGGCGAAGTCGGCGTCGCGGGGGGCTTGCGTCAGGCGGCGCTTGAAGTAGGCCATTACCTTGTCCTCGATGAAGTCCGGATAGTTCTCGAGCATGCCGGCGATGCGCTCCTTGTGAATCTTGGGCGCGAACAGCTCGGTGAGCGAGGAGGCGATCGCTACGGTGATGGGCTGCTCGCGCACGAAGGTGACGTAGGCCTCGACGGCGAAGCGGGTGGCCGGCAGTGCGCCCTTCATCGAGGTGACATAATCGCGGTCGAGGCCGAGGCCGTCGGTGAGAACCAGCCAGCGCTCGATGCCGCCCTCCTCCTCGCCGAAGCCGTCATGGTCGAGGATGCGGTGCAGCCATTCGCGGCGCAGCTCGCGCTCGTGCAGGCGGCTGACGAGGGCGGCGTCCTTGCGTGGCACCGCCGACTGGTAGCAGTAGCGGTTGAGCGCCCATGCCTGCACCTGCGGCTTCTTCAGCTTGCCGCCGTGCAGCATGTGATGGAAGGGGTGCTTGTCGTGGTAGCGCTCGGCGCCCACGGCGCGGATGGCGGCCTCGAACTCGGCCACCGGCATCGGCTCCTGGGGCTTGCGCTCGTTACTCTTGCGCTCGAGGCTCACGGCTTCGCTCATAGGCGTACCTCCATCCCGTCATACCCGACTTCCCAGCCCGCGCCGTCTATGGCCTTGCGGGCGGCTGAATTCTCGTCCAGCGCCGGGTTCGAGTTGTTTATATGAACATATATGAGCCTGCCGACGCCGAGTTTGGAGAAGGCGTCGATCGAGCCTTGCGTTCCCGACATGCTGATATGGCCCATGCGGGCTCCGGTCTTGTTGAGGAGGCCCTGTTCGATCATCTCGCTGTCGGTGAACAGCGTGCCGTCGAAAAAGACGATGGATGCGCCCTTGAGACGGGCGGCGAGCGGTTCATCTATGGCAGCGCAGCCGGGTATGTAAAAGAAGGACTTCTTTTCGACCGGATCAGTAACCTTGAGGCCGATGGTGTCGCCCTCGCGGCTGCCGAAATTGCTCGACGATGCGTCCTCGAGGTAGAGCGCCACCTTGCCGGGCACGGCGAAGGCTTCGACGGTCAGCCCGAGGTCGGTGCCGGCGCCCTCGAGGGAGAACGGCTCGTCGAGGACCATCTCGATGCGTGGCACCAGCGGCTCCGCTAGCACCTGGAACACCGAGTTGGAGCGGATGGTCGCCAGCACCCGGTCGGTGGCGTAGATCGAGAACGGCTGCGCCTCGCGCAGGTTGATGAGGCCGACGATGTGGTCGACGTCGCCGTTGGTCAGCACCGCGGCCTTGATCGGACTGTGGCGCAGGCCGAGGCGCGGGTTGGCATGCAACTCGGGTGTGTCGGCGATCTGCTGGCGCAGGTCGGGCGAGGCGTTGAGCAGCGCCCAACTGACCCCGTCGCGGCTGACGGCGAGCGATGATTGCGTGCGGGGTCTGAAGCCTGCGGAACTTGCACGCACGGACACGCAATTATTGCAATTGCAATTCCATTGCGGGAAGCCGCCCCCGGCGGCGGAACCTAGGACTTTGATCAGCATGGAGCTCATCTGGCTGCGGGCACCTGAAGCCAGATAAGGCCAAGGCGCCCGACAAAACAACGGCGGCCGATACTTCGACCGCCGTTGCCTGAAAACTCACGAAATCAGTGAGTTGATCGACAGTCGTTAGATGATGTCGATCTCAGCCGGCATGTACGAGGTAACCTCGAGGCCAACTTCCTGCTCGCGAACTGCAGGCTTCGTCCAAACCTTCATGACTTCCTCCTATTCGGCAAGATGCCGTCCAAAATTGGATGGCCCCGCCGAGGGCCCACCCACTGAAACGATTGCCTTTTCAGGGTCGTCTCAGTCCGCGGATCCGGAACACGCAAGTCCGAACCGCCATGGGCGTTGATAAACCACACCGGGGTCAGGGACGGAAGTAAATCGCTCTCACAAACGCGTGTCTCATCCGTCATTTCAGGACGACGCGAAAGGGCATCCGGGGTGGTGCGCGGCAGAGTGATTCACCTCAGACCCCTGGCCGGGTGAATAGCAAGGTGCGTCCCCTCGAATTGGCGCCTGTCGGGGATGGCACGATCTGTGTTGCGGGGAGTGCCGCAACAGCATGCCCAGGAGCAACGAAAGGCAGAAAAATCGTTCTTATTTCCTGGTTTTGAGGGGGCAGCAATAGAAAATTCTACTTCAATAAACTATAAGAGGGAAGCTGGCCGGAGCGGGTGTGCAAGCCACTCCGCGATGGCGGTTTCACCCTTTCCGAGCGACGGCGCGAAGCGCAGCAGCGAGAGGCAACGCGTTGCGGTACTTTCCTATCTTTCTCGATCTCGAAGCCCGCGACGTGCTCATCGTCGGCGGCGGGGAGAAGGCGCTGCAGAAGCTGCGTCTCCTGGCCAAGACCACGGCGCGCATCAAGCTCGTTGCACCGAAGGTCAGCGAGGACATCGTCGCGTTCGGCCACGAGCATGAACTTGTGCTGCTGCAGCGGGATTTCGCCGAAGGAGACCTCGGCGGGTCGGCCATCGTCTTTGCAGCCAGCAATGATCCGGGGCTTGATGCCCGCGTGGCGGCGGCCGCCCGGGCGCAGGGCGTGCCTGTCAATGTCGTCGACGGCCCGGTCGAGAGCAGCTTCATCATGCCGGCCATCGTCGACCGCGATCCCATCGTCGTGGCCATCGGCACCGAAGGTACGGCACCCATTCTGGCGCGCGAGCTCAAGTCGAAGATCGAGAGCTGGCTGCCAGCGCAGTTCGGCCGCGTCGCGCGCGGCGCCGGATTGTTGCGCCAGCGCATCCAGGCAGCGATTGCCGATCCGGTCACTCGCCGGCGCACATGGGAGGCCCTGCTGGGTGGCCCCTGGCGTGATGCCGTTCTTGCCGGTGATGACGTGCGCGCCGATCGGGCGGCCGATCAGCAGCTCGACGCCGGCCGGTCCGTGACGCATCCGGCGGGCAGCGTCACTCTAATCGGTTGCGGTCCCGGCGAGCCGGATCTCATCACGCTCAAGGCGCAACAGCATCTGCAGGCGGCTGACGTCCTGGTCTTCGACCGGCTGGTCAACCCAACGATTCTTGAATACGCGCGACGCGATGCCGTTCGCATCGACGTCGGCAAGGAGCCGGAAGGCGACGCTACGTTGCAGGACGAGATCAACCGCATCCTCGTGCGCGAAGCGTTGAAGGGGCAGCGCGTGGCGCGCCTCAAAGGCGGCGACGCCTTCGTGTTCGGCAGGGCTGCCGAGGAAATGGCGGCGGTGCGCGCCGCCGGTATTCCGGTCGCCGTCGTACCCGGCATCACGGCAGCGCACGCTTGTGCGGCGAGCGTCGGTCTGCCGATGACCTTACGCACCAAGATCCGGCAGTTCTCGGTTGTGACGGGTGCGTCGGCCGACGGTCCCGTCCACCTGGACTGGGCTGCCCTTGCACAGCCCGGCCAAGCCTTTGCCGTTTACATGGGTGTGCGCACAGCCGAACACTTCCGCGGCAATCTGCTCGCCGCTGGCGCAGCACCGCAAACCCCAGTGGTCATCGTCGAGAACGGTACGCTGCCCAATGAGCGTGTGGTGGCGAGCGAACTGACGCTGCTTGCCCGTGCCATTGCCGACCTTGGCGTGAAGGGGCCGGCGGTCATCTTCGTCGGGCTGGATTGGACGAGCGCCGGTCTAACGCGCCCAGAGCGTGTCGAGGTCTACGACGGGCGGTCGCTGCGCGTGAAACCCCTTGGCGTCGAAGCCTCTGTGGCAGGGCATTCAGGATAAAGTCGCGCCGGCGCAAGGCGAGACAGAACTTAAAGTCGAGGAGGCGCTTTTGACCGCGCAACCGCTGCTTCCGAGGAACGCGCCGTTCTCTCCGGAAGATATTGATGCCCTCAACAGCGTCGTTGCCAAGACGACGCCGCAGCAGCGCGCGTGGCTGGCGGGCTTCTTCGCCGGTTTCGAGGCTGCGCAGGCGGGCGGTCAGCCGCAGCCTGTTGCCCAATCAAGGCCGCGCCAGCCGCTGACGATCCTCTACGCGAGCGAGAGCGGCAACGCCGAGGCGCTCGCAATGCGCGCCAAGAAGAGCGCCCAGAAGCACGGGCTTGATGCCAAAGTCTATGACTTCGCCGACGCGGATCTCGGCCTCCTTACCAAAGCGAAGAACCTGCTCGTATTTGCCTCGACATGGGGCGAGGGTGATCCGCCTAGCCGCGCCGTCGATTTCTACACCGCGTTGATGAGCGAAGCGGCGCCGCGCATTGAAGGCGTGCGCTTTGCAGTGCTGGCGCTCGGGGATACAGCGTACGCGCAGTTCTGCGCCACGGGTAAGGCCATCGATGCGCGGCTGGAGGCACTCGGCGGGACGCGGGCCTTCGCGCGCGTCGACCTCGATCTCGATTTTGCCACCAAGGCAGCCGACTGGACCGACAACGCGCTGGCCGGGCTGGCACCGGGCGACAGTGCCGCCACCGCAACGGTTGTGCACGTCGACTTCAAGGGCGGCGCACAGGCGGGCGAGGCCGAGGAGCCGCAATATACGGCCGACAATCCGCTCATCGGCGAGATCACGACGCTGATCAATCTTAACGGCAGCGGCTCGACGCGCGAGACCTGGCACATCGAAATCGCTGCCGACGCGCCTGGGTTTGCCTACCTGCCGGGTGACGCGATCGGCGTCTATCCGGAGAACGATCCCGCGCTGGCGCTCGAGGTGGCTGAGGCCGTTGGCCTCGGTGCGGACGGCGACGTCGTGCAGAAGCTGCGCGAGCGCTACGATATCACCACGCTGTCGCGCTCCTTCGTTGAGGCCTATGCCAAGCTCACCGGGCGTACGGATGTCGGTTCGCTCGCCGAGCAGACGGCGTTCTCCGCCTTTGCGACCGGTCGGCAGCTCATCGATCTCGTAGAGACCTACCCCGAGAAGCTGACGGCGGAGCAGTTGTTCTCACTGCTGCGCCCATTGCCCGGACGCCTCTACTCCGTGGCGTCGAGCCCGAAGGCGCATCCGGGCGAGGCGCATCTGCTGATTGGCGCGGTGCGCTGGGAATCGCACGGGCGCCGGCGCGGCGGCGTCAGCTCCACCTACTTCGCCGACCGGCGCAAGGTCGGCGATCCGGTACGCATCTACCTCAAACCGAACCGGCACTTCCGCATACCGGAGGATGGCAACCGACCGATCATCATGATCGGTGCGGGCACTGGGGTTGCGCCGTATCGTGCGTTCGTCGAGGAGCGCGCCGAACTCGGCGCCGCGGGCAAGAGCTGGCTCTTCTTCGGCGAGCGCAACTACACCAACGACTTCCTCTATCAGCTCGAATGGCAGGAGCACCTTGCGTCCGGTGCCTTGTCGCGCATCGACGTGGCCTTCTCGCGCGATCAGCCGGAGAAGATCTACGTGCAGCACCGCCTGTGGGAGCAGCGCGCGGATCTGCTCAAATGGGTGGAGGACGGCGCGCACATCTATGTGTGCGGTGACGAGAAGGGCATGGCGCGCGATGTCGACGTGACGCTGGCGCGCATTCTCGGTGAGGCGGCGCGAGGCGATGACGAGGCTGGCAAGGCCAAGCTCAAGGAGCTCGCCAAAGGCGGTCGCTACCAGCGCGACGTTTACTGACAAGGGGTGGGTGCGCAGCGCCCGACAGGACAACGACAATGAGCGAAGACAAGCGGGCCAGGAACGAGATCATCAAGGAGCACAGTCACCAGCTCCGGGGCACGATCGCCGAGGGGCTGGCGGATGTCTCTACCGGCGCCATCTCGGACGATGACAGCCAGCTCACCAAGTTCCACGGTACCTATCTGCAGGACAACCGCGACGTGCGCGGCGAGCGCGCCAAGAAGAAGCTGGAGAAGGCCTACAGCTTCATGATTCGCGTGCGCCTGCCGGGCGGTGTCACAACGTCAAAGCAGTGGCTGCAGCTCGATGCCATTGCAGGCACCTACGCCAACCACTCGCTGCGCCTCACGACGCGCCAGACGTTCCAGTTTCATGGCGTCATAAAGTCGAACATGAAGCGGACGATGCAGGCGATCAACGCCGCCGTGCTGGACACATTGGCCGCTTGCGGCGATGTCAACCGCAACGTGCTTGCCGCGAGCAACCCGTACCTTTCCAAGGTGCACGCCGCTGCGCACAAGCTCGCGGTCGACATCAGCGAGCACCTGCTGCCGAAGACAGGCGCTTACCACGAGATCTGGCTCGACGGCGAGGAAGTGACCGACAAGACGCGTCCCGCCAAGAAGGACGAGGAGCCGATCTACGGAAAGCACTACCTGCCGCGCAAGTTCAAGACGGTGATCGCCGTCCCGCCGTCGAACGACGTCGACATCTATGCGCATGATCTCGGCTATATCGCCGTCACCGAGAAGGACAAGCTCGTCGGCTGGAACGTCACCATCGGTGGCGGCATGGGCATGACACATGGCGAGGCTGATACGTTCCCACGGACGGCCGACCTCATCGGCTTCTGCACTCCGGAGCAGGCCGTCGATGTCGCGGAGAAGATCGTCACTGTGCAGCGTGACTGGGGCAATCGCGAGAACCGCAAGCGTGCGCGGCTCAAGTATACGATCGAGGATCGCGGTCTCGATGCTTTCCGCGCAGAGGTCGACAAGCGCCTCGGCTATAAGCTCGGCGAGGCACGTCCGTTCGAGTTCACCTCGACGGGTGACGTGGTCGGCTGGGCGCAGGGTGCCGACAAGAAGTGGCATCTGACGCTGTTCGTCGAGAACGGACGCATCAAGGACCGGGCGGGCTGGACGTTGCGCTCGGCGCTGCGCGAAATTGCCGAGACGCACAAGGGCGGCTTCGTCGTCACCGCCAACCAGAACGTCATCGTCACCAACATCACCGCCAAGACAAAACCGAAGATCGAGGCGATCCTCAAGGAGCACGGCATCGCCATCGGCACGGATTTGACGGGCCTGCGCCGCAACAGCATGGCGTGTGTGGCACTGCCGACCTGTGGCCTCGCTCTCGCGGAGAGCGAACGCTTCTTGCCCGACCTGCTGACGTCGCTCGAGGAGTCCCTCGAGAAGTTTGGTCTCAGGGATGACGATATCGTCATCCGCATGACCGGTTGCCCGAATGGGTGTGCACGCCCGTATCTCGCTGAAATCGGCCTCGTCGGGCGCGCGCCGGGGCTCTACAATCTCTACCTTGGCGCGGGATTCAATGGCGAGCGGCTCAACAAGCTCTATGCCGAGGACGTCGACGAGGCGCGTATCCTGCGGCTGCTGGAGCCGATCTTTGAGCGCTATGCGAAGGAGCGCGAAGACGGTGAGCACTTCGGCGACTTTGCCATCCGCGCCGGCTATGTGAAGGCAACGATCGCCGGCAACCGGTTCCACGCGGACCTTGACCTTGTGAAGGCGGTCAGTTGACCGCGCGCCTTCGTCAGGGTGGTGCGTCTCGCCTAGTGCCGCAGCGGGTTGATGAGCGTGTAGGCGGCCCAGGATAGGACCATCGCCAGCGTGAGCCGCAGCACCCAATCGGGGACGAGGCCTGTGATGCGCGCGCCGAGTGCGATGCCCGGCACGGAACCCACGAGCAGAAAGCCGAGGACTGGCAGGTCTACGTTCCCCATGCCGAAGTGACTGGCGCCGGCGAGGAAGGTCAGCGGTATGGCGTGCACGATGTCGGTGCCGATCAACCGGCGCGCCGAGAGCGCGTGGTAGAGCGCAGTGAGGGCGACAACGCCGATAGCGCCAGCGCCGACTGAGGTGAGAGCGACCAGCACACCGAGCACGAGCCCGAGTAGCAGGGTCGAAAACTTGTGCACGCCGGCGGGCGCGGAGGCGTCCGACGCGCGCATTGCGTATCGCTTCAGCGCCGGGTATGCGGCGACGCACAGGGCGCTGATGACGAGTGCGAATGCCAGCACCTGACGGATGATCGCCGCCAACACGTGAATGTCTGGCTGTGCGAGATAGATCCAAGCAAGAACGACGCTGGCACCGGGTAGACTACCGGCCGCCAGCCAGCGGACGATCGGCCAATGTACGTTGCCGAGTGCATGATGGCGCCATGCGGCGCTGGCCTTGGTGATGGAGGCAAAGAGCAAATCCGTTCCGACCGCGAGCACGGGCGAGATGCCGATGCCGGAGATGAGGAACGGTGTCATCAGCGAGCCGGCGCCAACTCCGGTGAGGCCGACGAGAAAGCCGACGGCGAAGCCGCCTGAGACGACGAGGGGCCAGGCGCCCAGATGTAGAAAGTCCATGAATGACAGGCTCTTGTAATGCTCTCTGGGTGCCTGGAGCGACCTTATCCGCTATCCTGGATGGTTCAAACCGGAAGTGGCGGGCTCAGGTCAGCGTTGCGATGATGGTCCTGAGGCTGAGGATGACGACGACGCAGCCGACGAGGATCATCAGCACCTTGTCGGGGAGCATCTTGGTCGCGTAGGCGGCGAAGGGGGCGGCGACGATTCCGCCGAGGATGAGCCCGGTGATGATCGGCCACAGCTCGAGACCGATCGTGGCGACGAAGGTTGCCGAGATGGTAAGAGTGACGAAGAACTCGGCGAGGTTGACGGAGCCGATGGCGTAGCGCGGCGTCGCTCCCTGGCCGATGAGCGTGGTTGTCACGATGGGACCCCAGCCGCCGCCGCCAAGTGAATCGAGCAAGCCGCCGATGAAACCGAGCGGGGCAACGCGCGAGGGCTCGGCGCCCTCCGACTTGCGACTGCCGATCGCGCACCAGACGATGTAGCCGCCCATGAGCAGCAGATAGGCGCTGATGAACGGCTTGACCTTCTCGCCGTCGAGGCTGGTCAGGATGTAGGCGCCAAGTGCGCCACCGATCATGCCGGGGAGCGCCAGGCGCAAGAGCAGCTTGCGGTCGACGTTGCCGAACTTCCAGTGAGAGATGCCGGATACGAACGTGGTGAAGGTTTCAGCCGCATGCACGCAAGCGCTGGTGGTGGCTGGTGGCACGCCGAGGCTCAAGAGGACTGACGATGATGTCACGCCGTAGGCCATGCCGATGGCGCCATCGACCATTTGTGCGGCAAAGCCGACGGCGACGTAGAGCAGCAGGTCTTCCCACATCGTGTTGGTTCGCTCGCTCCGTGTCTGCGTCCGCTATAGCGGATGCCTTGGGCATGCCAAGAGCCGGGTGCGCCAAGGCTCCCGGCTTCGCGCTCGGCTAGATCTCGATTTTCACAGAAATGCCGGCGGCATGCAGTAAGAGCGCCGTCTCGTTGGCGCGCCGCTGGAACTCGCGCCGATCCTCATCGCTGTCGCCAAGGTCGCGGCACAGCCCACGCTCCAAGAGCTCGCGAGTCAGACGGAACGCAGAGGCATCATCGGCCTCGCCGGCGGTAGCCGACGTGATGACGCCGCCGGCGACCGAAGCGCCGGTGAGAGCGTCGATGATGAGGAACATGCCTGTCGCCTGATTGTCGGCGAAAGCATCCACCGCGACCGGGCGGCCGAGGGTGATGGAGGCGAGGGCGATGTCGTTGACGCCGCACTTCTCGGACGGCTGGACCGCCAGCGTCTCGAGATCGAGCAGCGACTTGATGGCGACCGTAGAGATAGGTGCAAGATCCGTCGCGGTGCGCAGGAAGTAGCCGCTGCCGGGATCGAATGGCGTCTCCCATAGCCAGACGAGACGTGCGTCGAGGTGCGCGGCGATGGTCGGCGGGCCATCGGGTGCGGAGAGCACGGCGCCTCGGGCTACGTCGATGTCGGTGTCGAGCTGCAGGGCGACGGCCTGCCCCTGCTTGGCGACCTCGAGGTCGCGATCCATGGTGGCGATGCGCAGAACGTGAGCGCTTTGCCCACTGAGGACATCCGTCACCCGGTCGCCGACGGTGATGCAGCCAGAGGCGACGGTGCCGGCGAGGCCGCGGAAATCGACGCCGTCGCGTAGTACTGTCTGCACCGGAAAGCGGAACGCCCCGCGAGCCGTCACGTCACGCGCCGGCATGCGCTCGAGATGCTCGAGCAAGTGAGGTCCCGCGTACCATGGCATGTGCTCGGACTTGCGGGCGACGTTGTCGCCGCTCACCGCCGCCACCGGAATGGCGATGGCCTCGCGGAAGCCGAAGCGCAGCGTCAACTCGCGGAAGTCGGCTTCGATGGCGCGGAACTTATCCTGCGACCAGTCGACAAGGTCCATCTTGTTCACGGCGAGAATGACGCGCTTGACGCCGACGATGTCGAGGATTGCGGCGTGGCGTCGCGTCTGGCGCTTTACGCCGTGACGCGCGTCGACGAGCATGATGGCCACGTCGGCGTGCGAGGCGCCCGAGGCCATATTGCGCGTGTATTGCTCGTGCCCTGGACTGTCGATGACGACGAAGCGCCGCGTTGCGGTATCGAAATAGCGCCAGGCGATGTCGATGGTTATGCCTTGCTCGCGCTCGGCGACGAGGCCGTCGAGCAGAAGAGAGAAGTCCGGGTGCGCGCCGCCGGTCGCAGCGTTGGAGGATCGGTTGATCGTCTCGCGCTGGTCGTCATAGAGGTCGGACGCGTCCCACAGCAGCCGCCCGATGAGTGTCGATTTGCCGTCATCGACGGAACCGCAGGTGAGCAGATGCAGGATGCCGTTGAGCTCCTGGTGGAATGCGGGGGCAATGTCCTCGCGCCGGATCGCTGTGAGCGCCGTCATCAGAAGTAGCCTTCCTGCTTCTTGCGCTCCATGGCGCCTGTCTGATCGTGGTCGATGAGTCGCCCTTGACGCTCGGAGGTGCGGGCGCTGAGCGTTTCCTCGACCACGCTCTCTATGTCGGTCGCGGTCGACGGCACAGCGGCAGTGAGCGGCCAGCAGCCGAGAGTGCGGAAGCGCACGCTCTTCATTTGCGGAACTTCGCCGGTCTGCAGCGGCAAGCGGTTATCATCGACGACGAGGAGTTGTCCGTCACGGACGATGGTCGGCCGTCGCGCGGCATAGTAGAGTGGCACGACGTCGAGCTTCTCGCGCAGGATATAGCGCCACACGTCGCGCTCGGTCCAATTGGAGAGCGGAAAGACGCGCACCGTCTCCCCCGGGCCGAGGCGTCCGTTCAGCAGATTCCACATCTCCGGCCGTTGGCGACGTGGGTCCCAGCGATGGCCGGGCGAGCGGAAGGAGAAGACGCGCTCCTTGGCGCGCGAGCTTTCCTCGTCGCGACGGGCGCCGCCGAAAGCGGCGTCGAAGCCGTACTTGTCGAGCGCCTGCTTCAGCGGCTGCGTCTTCATTACGTCGGTGTAGACCGACGGGGCGTAGTCGTAGGGGTTGATGCCGCGCTTCAAGCCGTCCTCGTTGGTGTGAACGATGAGATCGAGCCCGAAGTCCTTCACGGTCTTGTCGCGGAAGGCGATCATGTCGCGGAACTTCCACGTCGTGTCGATGTGCAGCAGCGGGAACGGTGGCTTCTGCGGCCAGAACGCCTTGCGCGCAAGATGTAGAAGAACGGTCGAGTCCTTGCCGATGGAGTACATCAGCACCGGGCGGCGAAACTGGGCAGCGGCCTCGCGGAAGATGTGAATCGCTTCTGCTTCGAGGAGGTCGAGGTGCGAGAACGCGGCTGTCATGCGGCGGCTTCCTTCTGGCGGGGCCTGTTGTGCAGACCGCACTCCTTACCGTCTTCGTTTTCCCACCACCATCGGCCGGCACGGATGTCTTCTCCCGGCTTGATGGCGCGCGTGCACGGCTGGCAACCGATGGACGGGAAACCGCGCGCGTGGAGCGGATTGACCGGTACGTTGTTGGCGGCGACGTAGGTTTCGAGCTGTTCGAGACTCCAGTCGGCAATGGGGTTCAGCTTGACGAGTGCGTGCTCGCTGTCCCATGCGGCAAATGGAACGTGGGCGCGTCCGGATGACTGCTCGCGGCGCAAGCCGGTCAGCCAGCCAGCGGCGCCTTGGAGCGCGCGCTTCAGCGGGCGCACCTTGCGAATGTCGCAGCACGTCTTGCGGTTCTCGACGTCGAGACGAAAGCCGAAGATACCGTCGCGGGCAACAAGCTCCTCGACCTCGCGGGCGTCGGGGAACATGACCCGGATCTTGATGCCATAACGGTTCTCGCTTGCCTCCAGAGTCTCGAGCGTCTCTGGAAAGTGGCGGCCAGTATCGAGGGTGAAGACGTCGATCTGCGTTTGGCTATCGGCTATGGCGTTGAGAACGGCTTGGTCCTCGATGCCGAGGCTCGTTGAGAAGGTGACACGGCCAGCGACCGAGCGAGTGATCTCGATCAGGCGGTCTTCCAGTCGGGGAAGGGCCGCCAAGCGGCGATCGAGGGCCAGGGCCTCGGCCACCGGGTCGACGGGCGCCTTTGCCGGGGACTTGGGCGCGTTGGAGCGGCGGGAGCCTCGGGCGGCGGCCGCGCTATCGGCACCGCGCCGCGATCGGGTTTTCGTCGGCATCGTCTTCCCTTCAGTGGAGAGTCCGAAAATATGCGAAACCCAATTCTACTTAAAGCATAGCAGAGAAATAAGAATAGGATCACATTCCGCAGAGTTGGCTGTGGAGGAATTTTTTGCCAATGTGCTGCTTGTTGGAACGCGTTGGCGGCTCTGCGGCGCAGGAGCCGGGGCCACTCTCCACCAGGTCCGGGTTAGCAGATGGGCGAATCCCGATCCATCCGGTTCGGCGAAGCTGACATCGTCAGCCGTGCGACGGTCGCCGGCACGATGCGCTCTGCGAATCAGTGTGTCAGCAATTCGAGTTTTAGCAGGCAGGATTCCCCGTCGCAGATTTATCGCAGAAGGCGTGCCCGCATTGCTCAAGGCGAAAATGTGGGGATGAAATATAACTCGATTTCATCCATGTTTTTCAGTGTGTTGGTGAGGCTGTTTTCATGTGGACATCTGCGTGACATTCCGGCCGCGGTGGCATTCTCCGAACAATGCCACTGGCCCTAAGGTTAACAGATGGTATTCTCGCGACTGCTTCGTGACGGGGCCGAACATGAAGAGGGCTCTTGCATGTTCCGGCGTACGGCGAGGCAGCAAAAGCAAACGTTGAGCAAGTAGCGGGGTACCACCAATGGGGGATTCCTCTAAGCGTCCCGATTTTTCCGACTTCGATCCGGCCGTCAGCATGACGCGGGAGCGGGCCGAGGAAGCTGGGATTGAGGTCTTCGAGGTCGTCGGATCTATTAAATGGTTTGATGCATCAAAGGGTTACGGCTTTATCGTACCGGATAACGGGTTGGCTGACATTCTGTTGCACGTTACCTGCCTGAGGGCCGGCGGCTACCAGACGGCCTACGAGGGAGCCCGGGTTCACGCCGAGGTGTTACGCCGCCCGAAAGGTATGCAGGCGTTCCGCATCCTCAGCATGGATGAGAGCACCGCTATCCATCCGTCGCAGCTGCCGCAGCGCACCCACGTCATCGTCACCCCCGAGAGCGATTGGGAGCGGGCGATGGTGAAATGGTTCAATCGGGTGCGCGGCTTCGGCTTCTTGACGCGCGGCGAGGGAACGCCCGATATCTTCGTGCACATGGAGACGCTGCGGCGTTTCGGTTTCACGGAGCTGCGCCCGGGGCAGATGGTGATGGTCCGCTGGGGACACGGCTCCAAGGGTTGCATGGCCGCTGAGCTACGCCCCGATGGACAACCGGGACTGCCGCCAACGCACTGACAGGGCGATGGCTGATCTGCGAATTCAGAGCGGGGCTGTCCGATGGGCAGCCCCGTTTCTTGTTGTGGCGCTGCTGCTGGCGGGGGCGCCTGCGCTCGACGCAAAGATGCGCATCGAGCGGTTGTCGATCGTTGCGGCGGATGGGCGCGAGGTGCCGATAGAGGCGGAGATCGCCGAGGAGCCGCAGGAGAAGGCACTCGGGCTCATGTTTCGTACTGAGCTCGCCGACGGGCGGGGCATGCTGTTCCCGTACGCCGAGGCGCGCGAGCTATCCATGTGGATGCACAACACGTACATCCCGCTCGATATGGTGTTTGTTCGCCCCGATGGCGTCATTCACCGCATAGAGGTGCGCGCCGAGCCGCTGTCGGATCGCGTGATCAACTCGGAAGGGCCGGTATCGGCGGTGCTCGAACTGGCCGGAGGGGCTGCTGAGCGTCTTGGCATCAGGGCAGGCGACCGTATTCGGCACCCGCTGTTCAAGGCGGGCGCGCCGTAACTTTGGCCTTCGGACGGCTTTCCAAATGGGATGCGTTTACTCGCGCGGCGTCATCGCGTAGAACGCCACCAGCGTCGTCCGGGGCGTAGCTCAGCCTGGTAGAGCACTTGCTTTGGGAGCAAGGGGTCGCGAGTTCGAATCCCGCCGCCCCGACCAACGACGTCACGCGAGAGAGCAGCTTGAGGTTCTGATGGTGGCGCGCATCTACAGGCCGGCGAAGACGGCCATGCAGTCGGGTGAGGGGCGCACCAAGGAATGGGTGTTGGAGTTCGCGCCGGCCTCTCCACGCGAGATCGAGCCGCTGATGGGCTGGACGGGTACGCGCGACATGAAGGCGGAGGTGCAACTCGCCTTCGACAGCAAGGAGGAGGCGATCGCCTACGCGACGCGCGAGGGCATCGCCTATCAGGTGTCGGAACCAGCGCCGCGGAAGATGATCCGCAAGTCCTACGCCGACAACTTCAAGTTCGGCCGCATCGGCCGCTGGACGCACTGAGAGGCGTCTGGGTTACGCGTTGGGTTACAAGCTCAGACACGTCAAGGTCCACGGTGCTCCGACAGCCCTCATCTCCGCTGGGAGGCCGGATCTAACGTTCAGGGCATGATGCCGTCCAAAACGTCGACGAGCGCTTCATCCCAAAAGTCAGCCCGCGGTCGGCCGCCCACCTC
>Ga0164243_10001187_pt1 | contig 44957 bp, 38 predicted proteins | sample OricompcompostOP_FD_108781 | JGI IMG/M metagenome (GOLD analysis project Ga0164243, IMG submission 108781) | Organic Plus compost microbial communities from Emeryville, California, USA - Original compost - Organic plus compost (OP) | ecosystem: Engineered > Solid waste > Mixed feedstock >...
ATGATGCCGTGGGCAGCCTGCAGGAAGCCAGCGCAGGCATTAACCGGCAGCTCAACAGCAACCAGTCCGCCGCCGGCGTGATCCTCCATGATACCGCTACTGCCAGCAACCTGCGGGCCACTATCCAGAACCTGGAAAGCAGCACCTACAAGCTGGACCAGAACATGGAAGCGCTAAAACATAATTTCTTATTCCGCGGGTATTTCCGCCGCCTCGAAAAACAGCAACGCAAAGAGCAGGAAGAAAGGGAAAAGGAACTGAAAAAGCAGCAGTAATACGCCTGCATCCGTACAGCTACTTCTTGTTTCTTGGAATAACGCTGATATGCCCGTTGGTCTCCAGGTAGGCAACCTTCACTTCTGCCAGGGAGCTGACGCCCTGCTCGCGCAACAGGCTCTTTAGTTCTTCGATGGTGATCAGCTCTTTGCGGAGATTGGCTTTCAACACTATTCCGTTCCTGACCAGGGGCAGCGGAGCCGGGTGCACCAGCCGCTGGATGAAGGGGAAGTAATAGCCCAGCAATTCCAGGAGGTGGCTCCAGGCAATGATCACCGCCACCAGCAGTATGCCGTCCGTTATGGACTTGTACTCCCCGGCCATGCTGTTCTGTGCGGCATCTGCCAGCAGCACCACCACCAGCAGGTCGCTCATGGCCAGCGATCCGGCCTCCCGCTTCAGCACGATACGCAGCAGGGCAAAGATCGCCAAGTACGTGATAGAGCCCCGGATAATGATCTCCAGTAAAGGCGTTTCGGGTACGAACATCTGTTGGAAGTCGGGAAGCGCAAACGCCCCCTTGCCGGTTGCCGGGATGGCTGCCAGCGTTACCTGCGCCGGCTGTTTAGCCGGCACAAAGCTGCGCGAGGCCAGGCTTACGGCAAGCAGCAGCGCAATAACCAGTATTTTGTTCAGCATGTCAACTGTTTTCCGAAGCCTGTTCAATTTTTAAGCCAGCTCGATCCATACCGGGGCATGGTCGCTGCTTTTTTCCCAGCCGCGCACCTCCTTGTCTACCCCTGCGGCGGTCAGGCGCTGGCTTACAGCGGGGCTTAGCAGGAAATGATCAATGCGCAGCCCTGCATTGCGGCCAAATGCATTGCGGAAATAATCCCAGAAGGTATAGATCGTTTCTTCCGGGTACAGCTTGCGGATAGCGTCTGTCCACCCCTGTGCCACCAGCGTATGAAAGGCCTGCCGTACTTCGGGCCGGAAAAGCGCATCGTCCACCCAGCGCTCCGGCTTGTACACATCCCGCTCCGTGGGCATTACATTATAATCCCCAGTCAGTATCACCGGCTGGCCGGAAGCCAGCAACGTGGCGGCATGCTGCGTGAGCCGTTCAAACCAGCGCAGCTTGTAGTCCAGCTTGGGACCCGGGGCGGGATTGCCGTTGGGCAGGTACAGGCAGCCAATCACCAGCCCGTTCACCCTGGCCTCTATATACCGGCTGTGCTCGTCTTCCGGGTCGCCGGGCAGGGCGCGGCATATTTCCTGCGGCATTTCGCTGCGGGCCAGTATGGCTACGCCGTTCCAGCTCTTCTGGCCATGCCAGATGGCGTGGTAGCCGGCATCCTGTATGGCCTTTTCCGGGAACTTTTCCTGCGGGGCCTTCAGCTCCTGCAGGCATACTACATCGGGCCTTGACCCTTCCAGCCAGCGCAGCAGCACCGGCAGCCGGCCATTGACCCCGTTTACGTTATAGGTGGCAATTTTCATCTGAACGCTTTCAGGTTGTATACGCGGCATGGAGCATGATGCACGCCGCGTATGGTAACTAGAACTCCAGCGGCAGCACCATCTCCTTCACCACGCCGTCCAGCCGCTCCAGCGATTCCCGCAGGGCGGCCTCCATCCTCTTTTTCTCCGTGAGCGTGAACAGCAACTGCCGTACCGGGTTTTTCTGCAGGTAGAAATCCATGGTAAGGCGGGTAGTATGGCCGTCGCTTTTTTCTATGGTATAATACGTGGATGACTTTCTTTTTTCATCCGTTTCGCTGAACAATATCTTTTCTTCCGGGTTGTAGGCAAAGCTGCTGGTGTACATCATTACCTGCTGGCCGTTGTCCAGCACATGGCGGTGGCGGCTGCCCACGCCCGGCAGGAAATGCTCCACCTCGTCCACCGCCTTTACGCCCACCTGCCACTGGTGCCGGAACTCAAAGTGCACCACGGTGTACACGAGCGTTTTAATGTCCACGGCATAGTCCCTGGACACGGACACCATCTTCACTTTCTCTTCCAGCTCCAGCCCGGCGGGCATTTCCGGCGGTATTTCGTCCTTCAGGCGGCTCAGCTGCGTGTAATGGAAGGGAATTTCCCCGCTCTCCGTTTGCTTGGTGCTGCTGTTCCATTTCATCCACCGGGCCAGGCCGGCAGGCGGCTCCTGCAGCAGACTGCCTGTTACCAGCCAGTACTCATGCTGCTCAATATCGTTCTTCAGCAGCTGGTGGGCTACGATCACATCCTTGCCTATCAGCTTGTTGAACTGTTTTACATTGTAGGTGGTAAACTCCCCGTAATGCGTGATCACCTTCAGGGTAAGGTCCACGGCAGACACGCAGGCTTTGCACTGGCAGATGCGGCGGTGATTGTAGGAGATGAGGTGCTGGTGAAAGGCGCAGAACATTTTCTCCACCTGCCGGTACAGGGTTTCCAGCTCCATCGGCTCCCCGAACCTGTAAAAGAGGATGGCATCCCCTTCCACTTCGGATATCTCCAGCCCGGATTCGTTGGCATTGATCAGTATCTCCAGCAGCTGCTGGATGATGAAACGGCTATGCTCGATCTCTATTTCGTTGACAAACCTGGTAAAGCCGCTTATATCGGGAATGAAAAGCAGCCCTTTATTATCCATTTTTTCTTTTAAAGTTACTATAAATCCTCAAACGCTTGCCGCCTGTGTTCTTATCATGCCCTGATAGTCCATTTTGCCATTGGGGGTAAAGAGAAAACCGTCTACCTGCTTTACCACGAAGGCGCGGGGATGCAGGCCCAGCTGCCGGCTGAGCAGCTGCTTTACCGCCGTGCTGTCCGGCGTATCCTCCCGGTGCAGCACCAGCAGGTACCTGTCGTCCACCCCGGCGCAGGCAAAGGTTTGTCCGCTGAAGGCCTGTTTAAGTATCTGCTCCACCTCATCCAGGTTCACGCGGGCGCCAAAGAGCTTTACAAAGCGTTTAAGCCTTCCTGTTATATAGTAATACCCGTCCTCGTCCTGCCTGGCCATATCGCCGGTGCGCAGCACCTGGCTGTTGTCAAAAGCGGCCAGGTCCGCTGCGCAGGCAGCATACCCGCCGCCTACATTGGGGCCGGTGTACAGCAGCTCCTGCGTGGCGGGGTCAATATCAAAGCGGCCGTTGGGTATGGGCCTGCCAATGGAGCCTGCCTTGCGCAGCAGATCGGCCGGCGGCAGGTAGGCCATGCGGGCAGTGGCCTCTGTTTGCCCGTACATGATGAAGAAATCCTTTCCGTGCGCAGCGGCATACTCCCCGAAGGTCCTGGCCAGCACAGCGCTCAGCTTCCCCCCTGCCTGCGTGAGATACCGCAGGGAGGGATACTCCCTTTTGCAGAAGCCGATGCGGTGCAGCATTTCATATACATAGGGCACGCCTGCCAGGGAGGTAAAGCCATAGCGCTGCAGGTCTTCCCAGAAGGCGGGCTGCAATACATCCCGGTTGCCGCACACCACCTGCCCGCCGGCTATGGAATTGGTGGTGAATACAGACAGGCCGTAGGAGTAATACAGGGGCAGGTTCAGCGGCGTTACGTCCGCGCCGTTCACCGGCAGGTAGCCAAGGATGGACAGCGCATTCTGCACCAGGTTCTCTTCCGACAGCTTTACGAACCTGGGCGACCCGGTAGTGCCCGAAGTGCTGAGCAGCAGGCGGATGCTGGGGTGGATCGTATACCCGGCAGGGCTGGCGCTCCTGAACAGGCGTACCTGCGCATTGGCCTGCACCTCTGCATACCCGGCCACCCGGTCCCGGGAAGGATCATAGATGTAACAGGGCCGGTAAATGGCTTCCAGCTGCTGCTTGTACTCTGCGTGCAGCGCAGGGCTGAGCAAGGCAATGGTAAAGCGGCTGTCCAGGAAATTGAGCAGCACTTCTACAGAGGTAACAGCATTATCAATATACAGCAGGGCCAGCCCCCGGGCATCTTCCAGGCCCAGGGAGCCGCGCCATTCCGCTGCGCAGTACTGCCGCCCGGTTGCTGCGTCTATGTAGACCAGCCGGGAATTGGCCGCGATCCGTTCATACAGTTGCATAAGCGTCAGTTAATGGCAATGTTATGTTTTCTCAATACGGCTTTTACTTTGGGCACGCTGCTCATCTCCAGCACGTCTTCCGTGTCAATGCTGATATTGTAGGCTGCCTCCAGCTCTGTGACAAGGTAGATATGCGAAACAGAATCCCATTCCGGGATGCCCTGGTACTCCAGCTCATCGGTAATACTGCTGACCGGCACGGACAGCGCAGCGGCCATGATCTCCTGTAGTTGTTGTGTGGTATGCATACATGAATGTTTTAAGGAATCATACTTTTATTTTTTTCCAGGCCCCTCTCCTGAATACAATGATGCAGGCTGTAGCCAGCACCAGCTCCGATAGCAGGATGGCGATAAAGATGCCCTGCGGCCCCCAGCTGGCGCGGATGCCCAGCAGATAAGCCAGCGGCAGCTGGGTGATGTAGAACATCAGCACGTACAGCAGGGTGACCAGGTGCACGGCCCCTGCTGCATTCAGCGAGCGGGAAATGACCATGGTGTAGCCGAAAAAGAAATAGGCTATGGCCATGTAGCGCAGGTACAGCGTAGCGTTTTGCGCTACCGCTGTTTCGCAGGTGAACAGGTGCACTACGCTTTCCCCGAAGCAGAGCAGCACCAGCGCAATAGATCCAAGAAAGCACATATTGAACGCGCCGGTTTTCCAGACGGACTGCTCTGCCCTTTCCGGCTGCCCCGCGCCCAGGTTCTGCCCTGTAAGCACGCCGGCCGCATTGGCAATGCCCCAGGCCGGCAGCACGGTGAACATGATGATGCGGTTGGCCACAATATACCCGGCCAGCGCGCTCTCTCCCAGCCTGGATACAATGATGATCATCAGAAAACGGCTGGAGGAAGGCACCAGGTACTGCACGGTACCGGAGGCAGCCAGCTTGAACAGCCTTTTGATCACCGCCCAGGCAGGCAGCAGCTGGGCTTTGCCGATCAGCACCCGGCTTTCTGTTCTGCTGAAATACCAGCACTGGTAGCTTACGCCTGCCAGGTTGGCCACCGCGGTAGCTATGGCCGCACCTGTAAGGCCCAGTGCGGGCGCGGGGCCCAGGCCGAAGATCAACACGGCGCACAGCACTGCGTTGATAGCGTTGGACAGCAGCAGCGTGCGCATGGCCATGGCGGCATTGCCTGCGCCGCGGAACACGCCGTTCATCAGCACCCGCAGGATCATCAGTACAATGCTGCCAAACATAATGCGGGAAAAAAGATGCCCCTCTGTTAGCAACGCCGCATCAGCGCCGGCCAGTTGCAGGATGTTCCGGCTGAACCACACGGACAATATGCTGAACACCAGGGCTATGCTGATGCCCAGGTACATGGCCTGTACCGCCGCCTGCCCGGCCTCCCGCGGACGCTGCTCCCCTACCCGCCGGGATATAACGGCCGTAGCGGCAATGCTCAGCCCCATGGCAATGGAATGGAAAATAATGATCACGGAATTGACAATGCCCACAATGGTAATGGCCCTTTCGCCCAGGCTGCTTACAAACAGCAGGTCTACCACCACGAACAGCGCTTCCATAGACAGCTCCAGCATGGAGGGCACAGACAGCAGGAAGGTGGCCCTGTTCACGCTGCCGGAAGTAAAATCCTTTTCCGTGCCGGCAATGGCGCTCCGGAATAGTGAGAAAAAAGTGTTGATGGTTTTCATAATGTGCTGATATGCTGATGTGCTGATGAATGAGATAAACTGAATGATTCAATGGCTCGCTCCGATCATCCACACATCAGCACATCAGCACATCCAAACTCCTGATACGCAATACGCTCCTCAATTTTATACACCTCCCGCCCTGCCACGGCATTAATGATCCAGGAGTTGCGGTAAGCGCCCATGCCCAGGTCCGGCGTTACAAACCCGTGGGTGTGCAGCTCCGCGTTCTGGACAAAGATCTCGCTTGCGTTGATGTCTATGGTATAGTTGCGATGCACGTCAAACTGCCCGTCTGCATTGCGGCAGATGCGGTCCTCCAGGCCGGACAGGAAAACCGGCTCGTTGTACCTGTAGCCGGTGGCCAGCATTACGGCAGGCGACTGGTGCACAAAATCCTGCTGCTGCTGCACCTGCGTAAAGTCCAGGCACAGGCCGTGCAGCGCATCCGGGCGGATGGCCTTCAGCTCGCAGTTAGCCCGCAGCTGCACATTCACCGGCTGGCCGCCTACGCTCATCTCATACAGGGCGTCAAAAATATCGTTGATCAGGTCGTAGTTGATGCCTTTGAAAAGAGTGTTCTGCGCAGACAGTATTTTCCGGCGGCGCTCCGGCGGCATGTTGTAGAAATAATCCACGTACTCCGGCGAGGTTAGCTCCAGCGTGAGCTTGGAGTATTCCATGGGAAAGAACCGGTCGGAGCGGGTAAACCAATGCAGGTGGAACCCCTGCCGGGTTTCGGGCAGCAGGTCGTGGCATACTTCTGCGGCGCTCTGCCCGGAGCCGATAATGGTAAGCGCGCCCCGGTCCAGTATGTCTGCCTTGTTGGGCAGGTATTCGGAGGTATGGAACACGCCCGGCAGCGCGGCCCTGTCAATAAAGGCGGGCAGGTGCGGCTGCGTGCCGGTGCCCAGCACCAGCCTTTCCGCGTAATACACGGTGGCTTGCCCGGTATGGCGGTGCAGCACGGTTACTTCGTACAGGCCGTCCCGGTAGGCCACGGCAGTTACCTTGTGCGCAAAGCGGCAGCTGTTCAGCTGCTGCACGGCCCACTGGCAGTACACATTGTACTCGCGGCGCAGCATGTAAAAATTCTCCCGGATAAAGAAGGGATACAGGCGGCCGGTTTCCTTCAGGAAATTGAGGAAGCTGAAACGGCTGGTAGGGTCTGCCATGGTGACCAGGTCTGTGCCCATAAAAGGCGTTTGCAGGGTAGCGTTGCCCAGCATCAGGCCGGGGTGCCAGTCAAACCCGTCGGCCTGGTCAAAGAAGATGGCCTTTACGGTGCTTACAGGTTGCAGCAGGGCAGCCAGGCCCAGGTTAAAGGGGCCGATGCCGATGCCAATGAGGTGATATACTTGTTTGCTATGGTTCATTTTGCAAGTTGTTTTAGGTTTTGCGCGGCTACCAGCTGGTCGTGTATTTCGCGGCTTTCGGGGAATCTGGCCCAGTACCATTCCCGGTAGCAGAAATTGAGGTTGGCTTTCTTATGCGGCAGGGCGATCACCTTTTCCACGCGGAAGCCCACATGGGCCTTGTTCATCATGGCGGCCAGGGACTCCACGGAACCTTCGCCCACCATCTTCCCTACCTGTGGCTGGGCAAATACAAAGTCCAGCATGCTGCGGGTGGAGGGAGAGGCAAATTTCTGCTTCGGGTCCACCGGCGCAATGAACTGGTGCGTGCCATAGTCGGTAGGCAGCGCAGGGTAGTAATCGCAGAGCATATCGCGCACCACCCAGTACACTTCAAAATTGAAAGTGGGCGTGCCGTTCACCCGGCCGATGTAGCTGTGCGCGGCCCTGCCGGGCAGCATGGTGCGGTAGTAGGCTTCCAGCTCGCGCAGGGGCCAGTCCATTTTCCAGATCTTACGGGCATGCTCCCGGTGAAACCATTCATGCACCATTTCCAGGTCGCGGTCCATGTCAAAGGGGCGGATGCTTACCTCCACGCCTTCTTTGGGGAAGTAGCGGCGGTATACCGCTTCCTTCCCTTCCGGGTTGATGAGCGCCCTGGAAAACCAGCGCAGGTGCAGCGGGTTGGGACAGGCGCGGTATACCGGGCTGCCGGCGCGGGGCGGCAGCAGCCGGCCGGGAATGCGCAGCCGGTTGCTGTGCAGCAGCTCCTGCACCGGCCCTGGCATATGCGCCGCGCCGGTAGCTTCCAGGGCGGTATAAGCCTGCCGGAGCAGCGTTGTTTCTTCGGCCAGTCCTTCGCGGCCCAGCGCGCCCACTACCGGCAGCAGGTGCTGCAGCAGCCAGTGGCCGGCAGGGCCTTTCCCTGCCATTAATGCCTGCACGCTTTGCTGCAGGTATTGCTCGAACCATGCCTGCACCTCAGCAGGCGTATCACCGGCTTCCGCGCGCACATGGCTGATAATACCGGGCAGCAGGGCCTCCGGTGGCTCGGGGCCGGCCTCCCCCTGCAGCAGGTGCTGCAGGATGGCGTCTGTCCCGGCTGCCGGTTCCTGCGCAGCGGCATATTGCGCTATGATCTCCGCAATACGCCGTGTGCCGGTTTCCGTTATTTTGTCTGTGGACAGCTCCCTTACTGCTGCCGGGAAGCGGAAGACATGAAAGCCGCTCTCTGAAAAACGGTGCAGGGGCACCCACAGCTCCAGCCCTATGGCGGCACAGTCAATGCGCAGCAGCCGGGAATGGCCGCTGCCGGTCATCCACGCAGCCAGGGAGGCATCATAACGCGGCACGCCTTCATACAGGCTCCAGTTGCCGAATTCGCGGCAATAATGCTGCAGCAGCGCGGTAAGCATGCCGGTCTGTTGGTCGTTTGAACAGGTAGTGATCATGGTGTAATTGGTTTAAATGCCTGTTGCTGGCCTGCCTGTGCCTGCCAAGCGCGGATCTCGGCTACGGCCAGCTGTACACGCAGCCTGCCGAATTCGCGGCCCAGGGCCGGAGTGGCGGCGCGCGGATCGCCGGACACGCCGGAAGCATCCAGGGGCCCATTGCCCCCGTAAGTGGTGTCACCGGGGGCCAGCAGGGCCGGCCGCACCAAACCTGGCGCTGTTGCCAATGTTTCCGCCGTATCCCACAGGCCGCCATGCCCGCCGGGCACCTGCTTTTGGACGGCCAGCCGGCTTTCTATCTGCTTCCTGGCTTTGGCGTAGCCATCGCTGCAAAAGAACACGCGCACGCCCCTGCCCTGCAGGGCGCTGTCCAGCCGGGCGGCCAGCTGCTGCAGGGGCTGCTGGCTGTTGTAGTGATCGCTCAGCAGCACAATGTAGCGGAAGCCGGCGGCGGCCAGGCTGCGGGCCACTTCCTCGTTCACGGCATAAAAGGTTTCATTGCGCAGGCTGATAGTGCCGGGGAAACGCTGCAGCACCGGGCTGTTGGGCGCAAAGGGCAGCACCGGCGCTACCAGCGCGCCCAGGCTGTCTGCTATCTGCGCAGCGTAGTGCCGTACCCGGTAGTTGTGCTTGCCCAGCGCCAGGTGCGGGCCGGAGGCTTCTGTGCCGCCGCTGAACACCAGCACCGTTTCCGCGCCGGCCCGGATGCGGGCGCTTAGTTCCTGCGAGGTCATTTCTTCCAGGAATACCGTGGCCGGCGCCTGCTGCGCGGGGGCGGGCAGGCTGCCGCACAGGATGGCTATGATGAAAAAATATCTGCTCATAAAACGTTTATGCTTCCGCGTAGGCAGGCGCTGTGCTGCTCCTGTACGCGGCAACGGGATTTTGTAATACGCCCACGGACGGCACTGCAAAAGGATTGGAGCGGTCCCTGAGCTGTTTGTTATTGCTGATCTGCAGGCGGTTCAGGGCATCTGTGCTGATGACGGGCGCAAACAGGTTGTAGCGCTCCATCTTCTCCGCCAGCTGCGGATGTTCCTGCCGGTAGCGGTGTATGCAGGTGGCCACCAGCTCCCAGAAGCGCTCCTCCGGGTAGTCTTCCTGCTCCACCAGTATGGCGGCCATAAAGCGGAAGATACCGTCAAACACCTGAGTGAATAACGGCCGGGTACGCGCCTCCTCGGTAACATTGGCCAGCAGCCGGCGGGCCGCTTCCGGCATATCCGCATCCGGGTTCAGTACAGATACCTCCTCGCCTATGTCCTTCATGATGGCCCTTACCGGCACATGGTTGTCCAGTACCAGTATCAGGTTCTCGCCATGCGGCATGAACACCATGTCGTACTGGTAAAAGCAGTGCAGCAGCGGGCTGAGATAGCAGTGGAAATAACGCGCCAGCCATTCGTCCATGCCCAGGCCCGACAGGCGGACCAGCGCCGGCAGCAGGGCCCTGCCTTCTGTGTCCACATGCAGCAGAGCGGCCATGGTCATGAGGCGTTGCCCTGGCTGTATCCTGGATTGCGGGCTTTCCCGCCAGAGCGCCGCCAGCATTTTCTTATACGGGCTGTCTGTTTTTACCGCTGTTTCAAAATGCTGGTGCGTATAGGCGGTGGTGGCTATTTCACGCAGGATGCAAAAGCCGGTGGACCGCAGGTAGGCATCCTGCTCCACCAGCCCGTATACCCATTCATTGATCACCGGCGTGGTGCGCATAAAATAGGGCGACAGGCCGCGCATATAGCCCATGTTCAGGATAGACAGGGCCGCTTTTACATAGAACTTCTGCGGGTGGTCCACATTGAAAAAGGTGCGGATGGATTGCTGCGGCAGGTAGCCGTCTTCGCCATAGCCGAGGAACACCAGGCGGCCGGCCGCAATGTCCGGTGCAAAAATGCCGGCCAGCTTGTTGTACCACTGCCAGGGATGTACGGGCATAAAAAAGTACCGGGTGGGGTCCAGCCCCTTTTCCTGCAGCACCTGGCGGAAAGCCGCCACGGTAGCGGGGCCCAGCTCCTGCTCCATTACAGCGTCGTGGGTAAGCGGGTTGGCGCTGGTAAATTCCGTGCAGCTGCGGTGTCCGGCCAGCCATGCCAGCTGTAACGGCGTAGCTGCTTCCGGCGCAAAGGCGCGATAGTCCGTAGCGTCAAAGCCTATGCGGCCGTTGTTGGCAATAAAGCGGGGATGCCCTGTCATGGCATGCTCTATCTCCTGGTAGCCGGCCTGCGCAAGCGCTGCTGCGCTGGCGGTATTGTATGTGTGCATGTAGGCGCTGCCGTACAGGGTGCTGCATACCTCCTCCATGTACTGGGGCAGCAGCGCCGGGGCAATGCCCAGCTGCTCGTGGAACTCTGTAATGAATGCCAGGGAATCCAGGGGGGCGGGTTGGCCCTGCTCCCGCTTTTCAATGGAGGCGGCATCAATGTACCAGTGGTGCAGGTGCAGGATGCGCGCGCGGAAATGATAGGCAATACCTGCCGTGCCGGCTGCCAGCACATAATGGCCCCAGCCGTTTGCCGTTTCCTTTAGCGCCGGCTGTATGAGCTGCTCATGGGCAAATTCCGCCAGTATCTTGCGGAGGTGCAGGCGGTTCACCTTTGCCCATACTGCGGGCTGCAGGTGCGCCACGGCTTCCTGCGGGGATATCGGGTTAAATGTTTGCATCGGTCAATGATTTGGTGATGGCTTTGCGCCCGGGTTTGAACGCTGCCAGCGGGTTCCTGAAAGTGCCGGCGTACTGCTGGCTTTTGAAAGGGTTGTTCGGTTCTATCATGCGCTGATTGTTGCGGATCTGCAGGCGGTTCAGGCAGGTCTTGACGATCTCGTCCGCAAAAAGGTCGCAGCGGCGGAACTTTTCCTCCAGCCCGGGGTGCGCATCCTTGTACTCCTGAATGCAGGCCGCCGCCAGCTCCCAGAAGCGGGCTTCGGGATACTGGTCATGCTCCACCAGTATATGCGATACAAAGCGGAAAAAGCAGTCGAAGATCTGGGTGAAGATGGAAAGTATCTTCCGCTCTTCCGGCACGGGTATGATGATGCGTTGCACGGCTTCGGGCAATACCGCCCCGCTGCTCACAATGGCTATTTCCTCTGCAATGTCCTTCATGATGGCCTTTACGGGCACATTGTTCTCCAGCACCAGTATCACGTTCTCCCCGTGCGGCATAAAGCGCAGGTCGTATTGATAGAAGCAATGCAGCAGGGGGCTGAGGTAGCAGCGCATATATTGCTGCAGCCAGGCCGTGGTGTCCAGCCCGGAGGAGCGGATCAGCGCGGGCAGCAGGGCCCTGCCCTCTGCATCTATGTGCAGCAGGGCGGCCATGGTCATGAGGCGCTGTCCGGGCTGCAGCCTGTTTACCGGACTTTCGCGCCACAGCATGGACAGCATTTTCTTGTAGGCGCTTTCCGTTTTTACAGCATTCTCGAAATAATGGTTGGTGTAACCGATGGTGGCTATTTCCCGTAGCACGGTAAAGCCCCGCTCCTGCAGCCAGGCATCCCCTTCCAGCAGCTTGCCCAGCCACTCGTTGATGGGCGGCGTGCTGCGCATGTACTGGGGCGACAGGCCGCGCATAAAGCCCATGTTCAGGATGGAAAGGGCGGACTTTACATAGCAGCGGTCGGGGCGGCTCACGTTAAAGAGGGTTCGAACGGATTGCTGGGGCAGGTAGCTGTCCCTGCCATATCCCAGGCATACGAGATGCCGGGCCGCAATATCCGGCGCAAACACGCTGGCCAGCTTGTTGTACCACTGCCAGGGATGCACGGGCATATACAGATATTCCCCGGGGTCCAGCCCCTGTTTCGTCAGCGCAGCGTTGAAAGCAGCCAGGGTATCGGGGTCCAGCTCCTGCGCCATCATCTGTTCATAATCCAGCGGTGCAATAGCGGTAAATACGGTACGGTCCCTGCGGCCGGCCAGCCAGATCACGGCAAAGGGCCTGGCTGCTTCGGGCGCATAGCGGCGGTAATCGTCCGCATCATAGCCAATACGGCCGTTATTGGCCACAAAGCAGGGATGCCCGGCCATCATGGCCTGCTCGGTTTCCTGGTAGCCGGCCTGTGCAAGCGCTGCTGCGCTGGTGGTATTGTACGTGTGCATGTAGGCGCTGCCGTACAGGGTGCTGATCACTTCTTCCAGGTAAGTGGGCAGCAGCGCGGGATCAAATCCCAGCTGCTCGCTGAACTCCATGATGAAGCGCACGGCGTCCAGCTCAGCCGGTTGCCCTTCCACTGCTTTCTCAATGGAGGCAGTATCAATGTACCAGTGGTCCAGGGCCAGCAGCCGGGCTTTGAAGCGGTACTGCACGCGGCCGCCGGCCGGCTCCAGGAGGTAATGCCCCCAGTCCCCGCGGCTGTGCTCCAGCCGGGGGATGATCAGCAGCTCGTGGGCAAACTCCGCTATGATCTTTCGTATATGCAGACGGTTTACCCTGGCCCATGTGTGCGGCTGCAGGTGGGCCACGGCCGCCTGGGGCGATATCTTAACAGGTATGGACAGCATAATGGTCATTTTACAGGCGCAGCAGTGCAGACAGCGCCCTGTTGTTTGATAATGTCAAGGATGCGGCGTATATCCTGAAGGGTGGTAAGCGGGTTGAGGATGGTGAACTTCAGGTAGAACAGGCCGTTCACCTTGGTGCTGGCCACCAGCACTTCCCCGCTGTTGAATAGCGCCTTTTTGATCACGCGGTTCACCTCGCAGCGGTTGGCAGGCGGCAGGCTTTCCGGCGCATAGCGGAACAGCAGCACGCCCATGTCCGAATCACTGAGCAGCTCCAGCTCAGGGTCCAGGGCGATCATCTCCGCGGCCTTTTCCGCCGTCTCAATAATGGTTTCAGTATAGGCGCCCAGCTTTTGCCTGCCCATCAGGCGCAGGGTGCACCAGAGCTTGAGCGCATCAAAGCGGCGGGTGCTTTGCGTAACGGTCTTGTTGATCTGGTTCAGGTCATCATAATCCTCATCTTTGGGGTTCAGGTAATCCACATGCATGCGCAGCAGCTGCAGGAATTTTTTATCCTTTACAATAAAGGCGCTGCTGCTGATGGGCTGGAAAAAGGATTTATGATAGTCGATAGTAACGGAGTGCGCCTGTTCCATACCGTTCAGCAGGTAGCGGTACTTGTTTGTGAGCAGCAGGCCGCAGCCATAGGCGGCATCAATATGGTACCACAGCCCGTACCTGGCGGCCAGGCGGGCAATATCGGCCAGCGGGTCTACGTTCCCGAAATCGGTGGTGCCGGCAGTGGCCACTACGGCCACGGGAATGTTGCCTGCACGCAGCTCCTTTTCAATGGCGGCTTCCAGCGCTGCCGCATCCATACGGAAACGGCTATCCGTTTTGATCTTTACCAGCGATTGCTCTCCCAGGCCCAGCAGGGCGGCGTTCTTCTGGTTGCTGAAATGCGCCTTTTCAGACAGGAAGATGCGGTAGCGGCCGGCGTTTGCGGGCAGCCCGGCCTGCCGGATGTTATGCCCGGCATACGCGGCTGCGTAATGGTCGCGGGCCAGCAACAGGCCCATCAGGTTGCTCTGCGAGCCGCCGGCGGTGAACACGCCGTCTGCTGCAGGGCTGAAGCCAATTTCGCGGGCCGTCCAGCGGATCAGCTGCTGCTCCATCAGCGTACCGCCGGCGCTCTGGTCCCAGGTATCCTGGGAGGAGTTGATAGCGGCGATCAGCACTTCTGCTGCCAGGGCCGGTATTACCACCGGGCAGTTCAGGTGGGCAATGTAGGCCGGCAGGTGAAAGGCGGTGGCGTGCTGCACATACAGCTCGTCCACTTCTTTCAGCAGGCTTTCAAGGTCGGGCAGCGGGGTATCAAAGTCCAGCGCGGCAAAAGCGGCCTTCAGCTCCGCGGAGGACACTCCGCTGAAAGGCTTGCGGTTGCGCTGCAGGAATTTTACCACCAGGCCGGTAGCGCCGGTCATGGCCCCGGTATATTCCCGGACAGCGCCCTGGTGAAAAATATCCCTGTAAGCAGCTTCGGGGTGCGCCGAAACGTCCTGCAAGGGCTGTTGCAGGTCAGCATATGCGGTGCTGTTCATAAATCGTATAGCTTTTAAAGTTAGTTGATCATAAATTCGGCCTTGAACACTTTTCCGTAGTGCTCCTCCATTACCAGGTAGGGGTTGTCGGGGTGCGTGACGGAGCGGATGCTGAGCAGGCTGGTCTTGCTCATCATGCGCAGCATCAGCCTTCGCTCGCATTTCACCAGCTGGCCGTTCTCCTCCCGGAAGCCGGCCATAAAGGCGCTGCGGCCATGTGCGCACAGGTGGTTGTTCACAAAGATCAAGTCGCCCGATGCAGGAATGAACTCCTGGTAGATCAGGCCCCTGGCGGCTTCCCAGAAGCGCTGCAGGTGTTTCATGGCCTCCGGCGACTGGTTTGCACGTTCATTGTATATCTGCTCCGCGGCGTCAAAGCGCATAAAGGGAGCGGCTTCGTTGCCGTAGAGGATGGAAGTGCAGGGGGCGTCGCCAATGGCTTCTTCCTCGCTGTAATTGGCATCCTTGGGGCATTTGTAAATGGGACGGAACAGCTCCTTCATAAAACCTTCCGGCCGGCCGTGGGAGCGGATGGAATACAGCATGGAGGGTACGCGCTCTTCATTGCGCAGGTACAGGAAGCTCAGGAAATCCGCAGCATTGAGCAAAAAGGCGTCCTCGGTGTGCACCAGCAGGTCTGTACCGGAGCCGGAGCCGGTTTGCGTGTACACCATGCGCTCGTCGGGGATAATGGCGTGCAGCAGCCCGCCGCCTTTGCGCTGGGCGTAATATTCCACGGGCTTGGAAGGCACGGCCCCATGCAGCAGGGCGGAAATAAAACCGTACTCCAGGAGCCTGCCGTAATCCGTTTCCTGCCAGCTGGGCGGCGTGGGGCCCAGCTCCTGCTGCGATACGTCCAGCAGCCCCCGCAGCACAATGGCCCCGTATTGCGTAGCGGAAAAGTCCGTACCAAAGCGGCTCAGCAGCTTTGCAATGCGCTCCGGCAGCAGCGTGTATGCGTTGAGGTGCAGCATGTCGATGAACTCGGGGTCTTCGTAGTGCCGGTACCGTTGTTTCAGGGTCTGGCCGATGCTTGTAATAGCCTGCCGCTCTTCGGGCGTTATCTCCACCACCAGCGGCATCATGGGCGGAGCGGGCGCAATGTGATGCGCAGGGGGGCGCTCTTCACCTGCAGGGCGAAGGAGAGCAGGCTGCTCTATCCGGGTCTTCATTCCAATTGTTTTAAAGGTGAATACTAGGGTTTGTCTGACATAGAAAATTCCGGGTATTTAAAAATATGGTTATCCAGTTGTGCGCTACAAATTTGCATCATTCGCAAGGCAAGGACCTAATCAAATGCGGAAAACAATTTACGCGATAGGGAATTTCAAAATGAAATAACTATTACGAACAAAAAAAAGCCCGGGATGAAACCCGGGCCTGTCCTGAATTTTGACTATATGTTGATCTTTACGCTATCTAGAATTTAAATGCCACGCTGCCAAGGAAGTTCAGCTTCTTCTGCGGCGTGCCGTTGGAGTTCCAGTACTCCTCGTTCAGCAGGTTGTTACCTTTTACAGACAGCCTGAATTTGGGCTGATCATAAAAGATGGATACGTTCAGCAGGGTGTAGGCCGGCAGCACAAAAGTATTGGAAGCCTCAAACCAGGAGTCGCCCACGTAGTTGCCGCCCACACCAAAGCCCAGTCCTCTTGCCTTGCCGCTGGTAAGGTAGTAGCTGATCCAGAGGTTTACCACATCTTTGGGGCTGGCGGTGATATACTTGCCTTCCAGCGCAGCGGAGGCTTTTTCATACTTGTTCTCGTTATAGCCATAGCCGGCTACAATGTTCAGGCCGGGCACAGGGTTGGCGATCAGCTCCGCTTCATAGCCCTTGCTGTGCTGTGTGCCATCCTGCCGCTTAAAGCTCTTTCCATCCACCACCTCTGTACGGGTAGAGTTGGTAACGGCAATATCATAATAGCTGACGGAGCCGCTCAGCTTGTTGTCGATAAGGTCCAGCTTTACGCCGGCCTCCCACTGGTCGCCGCGCTGCGGCTTCAGCTCCAGCACGGTATTGTCCGGCTGCGCTGCCGGGGCCAGGTTCACGAAGCCATTCATATAGTTACCGAAGATGGACACCTTGTTCAGCACCGGCTGGTATACCAGGCCGAACTTGGGAGAAAAGGAGGTTTGATCGTAACCGCCGGTGTGCTTGCCGGTAGCCACGCTGTAGGTGCCGTCTGTGGTGAAGTGGTCCGCACGCACGCTGAGCATGGCCATCAAGGCGGGCGTAATGTTCAGCACATCGGAAATATATGCGCCATAGCTGTAGGATTTGTTGCTGCTGGCAGAGAAGCCTTTTTCATATGACAGCGCATTTATCTTTTCGGCGTTCATATCCGGTATGTTGTGGAGGAGGTTGACCACATCGTAGCTCACGGTGGCGCGGTAAAGGTCATAATAGTTGTAATTGTAGTCCAGGCCTATCACTACCCGGTTACGCAGCTTTCCCAGGTTAAAGTCGCCAATGAAGTTCTGCTGGAACTGGATGTTGCCGAACGTTTCCGGCGTCTGGTTCCTTACAGAGCGGGCAATGGTGGAGTCGGTGAGCATGCTCAGGGTGGTCCAGTAAAAATGCTTGTAGAAGCCTTCGGAGAACAGGAAGTTGGTCTGAGATCTCCATTTCTCGGAGAACTTGTATTCCATCTGCGCCTGCAGGTTATTGATCCCATTGCTTACATCCACGCTGTTGTTGATCAGGGACTGTTTATAGCCCAGGGGCAGGTCTTTGAAGCTGCGGGCCATGATCCCGGGAAGGGAGTCTGCAGGGATCGCAAAGGAGGTGGTTGTGTAGCTGCTGCGGGTAATGTCCGCATCTATGGTAAACTTCAGGCGCTCGTTCACCTGGTAGATGAAGCTGGGCGCTATGGTATAGTTCTTTGCATATCCCTGGTCCTGGAAGGTGCTTTCCGTTTGCCCGGCCACGTTAAGGCGGAACAGCGCGGTATTGTCCTCGTTAATGGGCGTATTGATGTCTGCGGCTATCCTGGCAAAACGGAAGCTGCCGCCGGTAAAGCTCACTTCCCCGCCAAAGCCCTGGTACGGCTTTTTGGTAATATAATTATACACACCGCCAAAGGTTACGTTACGGTTGGCGCCGAACAAAGTGCCGGAGGGGCCTTTGATCACCTCCACCCTTTCCAGGATGGCGGGGTTCAGGGGCACAACGGCGCTGGTCATCATACCGTTGCGCATGCCTACCGTGGTGGCGAAGCCGCGCAGGCTCATGCCCTGGGAGCCGCCGGACAGGCTGTTGGGCACGGCCCCGGGAATGTTGCGGTACAGGTCTGTACGCTCGGTGATCAGCTGCTCCTGCATCAGCGCCTTGCCTACCACCTGGTATACCTGCGGGTTTTCCAGGTTCTTTAAGGGCAGGCGGGCCACCTGCTCGGTTTCCTTGTTGGCAAACTTGTTCTGGCCGCCGGTAATGATGATCTCCTGCAGCTGCGTGTTGGATACCTGCAGTTGCAGGGCTACGGTAGTGGCCTGGTTCTTTGCCACCGTTACGGCCTGCACCAGCTTTTCATATCCTACCAGCGAAACTTCCAGCTCATAATTGCCAACCGGTACCCTGCTGATGGTGAAAGTGCCATCCCCGGCTGTAATGGTGTTCTTGCCGGTGCCTTTTAAAACAATGCTCACGGAGGGCGCAGGTCTGTTATCGCTGGTGGTTACCTTTCCCTTAATGGTCCCGTAGTCGGTCTCTTCATCATGATTGTTTGCAAAACCAAGCAAGGGTAACAGTAAAAGTAAAAGTGGTACAATTTGCCTCATGGTATTTATAAAAATTTTCGCAAATGTGTAATATAAATACCTGATACATTTACTAAATCGGGAAAAGTTTTTACGCAAAAGGGAAAGTTATAGGACGGGGTTACCGCAGCAAGCGGTAATTCCGGTAATCAAACAGCCGCCGGCCGGTCTTCGCTTCGATCCAGTACAGGAGCCTGCGGCGCAGGCTCCTGAAGTTCTTCCTGCTGGTGTCCCATTCAAACTGCCAGTGCTGCCTGGCCACGCGCTCCTGCATCAGCGCGGGATGCCGGCCGGTAAAGCGCCGGAGCGAGTCAATGCCGGAATAGTCGAAGCTCCGGCTTTCGAGGATAGGCCTTATTTTTTCAGGATCGTGGCCCCGGTACAGCTGTGCCGTGTTCTGCCACTTTTTGAGGCCGGCCTCCAGGGGGTCTTTTACCCAGCCGTAATGATGGATGTGCGCATGTACGGGCTTCACGCGCAGCTTGCGGCCATGCAGGCGGAAGCCCTGCGCGTCCTTGTAGGAGCGCACGCCTTCCAGGTTGCGCACAATGCGGATCTCGTGGTTGTACCAGATACGGGAGTCGCCTACGTAATCATAGCCACCGTAGAAATGGATGTACCTGAACAGCAGCCCTTCCACCCGGGCGTCATCCTTGTATTGCTCCATGGCGGCGCGGATAGCTGGATAGTCATCCTCGTGCACCACCTCATCGGCCTGTATGTAAAAGGCCCAGGTAGTGTCTGCGCTCACTTCATCCAGCGCCTTGTTGGTCTCTACAGCCAGCACCCGCCCGCCTTCCTTCAGGGAGTCGTCCCATACGGAATGCAGGATACGTATCCTGGGCGACCCAATGGACCGGATCAGCTCCAGGGTGCCGTCTTCTGAATTGCCCACGCATACGATCACTTCATCGCACAGCGGCAGGATGGATGAAATGGCTTCCACTACGGGATAGTCCAGCTTGATCGCATTGCGTACAAAGGTAAATCCGGTTACTTTCATTTGTAATAGCTGTGAGGCGCCTGTAAAAATATAAAAAATCTATATTTGTGCCGGGCTTTCCCGAAAGTTGTAATTTTATATCTCACCTGAAGCCGTCGCCATTATGCAATACAAACAGATACCGCCACCCGCCTTCCTGCAGGATCATGTCCGCTATTTCTGGGTGCTGGAAAATGATGGCGGCGACGGCCTGCCCAGGACGCTCAGGGCCGTTGCAGACGGCAGCCCGGGGCTGATCTTCCAGCAAACGCACTGTGGATCGCTCTGCTACGAGGACCGCAGCCGCCTGCCCGGCATGTTCCTGTACGGGCAAACCACCAGGCCCCGGAATATGTATGCCACGGGCAAGCTCTGCACCCTCGGCATCTTTTTTTATCCCCATGCCCTGAAGTCTGTTTTCGGCCTCAATGCCAACGAGCTGACCGACGATTGCCTGGACCTGCATTCCCTGAACGCCGGCCAGGTGCTCAGCCTTTCCGAACAGCTGCTGAACGCGCTTTCCATGCAGGAGCGCATCCAGGCATTGAGCTCCTACCTGATCACCCAGGTACAGGCCAACAAGGTGCCCGTGGACGAGCCGATGCGCTATGCCGTATCACAGATCGTGCAGTCCAAAGGCGCTATATCTGTCAAGGAGCTGCGCGAACAGCTGTTTCTCACGGAAAGGAGCTTTGAAAGAAGGTTCAAGCAATGGGTAGGCATCTCTCCCAAGCTGTTTGCCCGCATCTGCCAGTTCCAGGCCTCCCTGGCGCAGCTGCGCAACCACCATTTTGACAAGCTCTCGGACATTGCCTTTGAGCTGGCGTATGCAGACCATTCCCATTACATCCGCGCATTCAGGGAATTTGCCGGCTTTTCTCCCAACCAGTACCAGCAACGGTCCAGCGAAGTGGTGGAGAACCTGGCGGAAGTGCGCTTTTGATCCCCCCTGTTTCCCCAACTTGTCGGTTTTATTCTATTTTGCCGTTCCCCGCTGGCCTAACTTGCCGCCTGTAAACAGCCGGTATCCTGCCTGCTGCCTGACTTAAACAAACAGAACGCTTATGCTTAAACTTGCAAACATCGTGCTGGTACTTGCCGCCACTTCCACCGCCCTGATGGCGGGGCTTTTTTACGCCTGGTCCTGCTCCGTTACCATTGGCCTGGCCAAAGTGCCGGATACCGTGTACATCACTTCCATGCAGGCCATGAACCGGGCTATCCAGAACGCTGCGTTCTTTGCCTGCTTTTTTGGCGCGCTGCTGCTGCTGCCGCTGAGCGCTTACCTGCATTACTCCTCCCCTGTGCCGGGGCGCTGCTGGTGCCTGGTGGCGGCCAGCCTGCTGTATGCGATCGGAGTGTTCGGTGTTACCGTAGCGGGGAATGTGCCCCTGAACGAAGCGCTGGACGCCTTCCACCTGCCCTCCGCCTCTGCGCAGGAAATAGCCGCGCAGCGGGCCCGTTTTGAAGGGTCCTGGAACCGGCTGAACCTGGTAAGGGCCATTGCCGGCACCCTGTCTGTAATAATGGTGATCATTGCCTGCCTGCTGCCGGAAGATGGCGCATAAAATTGAAGCGCAGGCATTGCGGTCCGGGCTGGCTGCAGGGCTACCTATTCAGCCCCAAGCGTATCGCTTCGGCTACCGGTGTATCCATATCCGTTACACCACCAGCTCCCGGGCCTTCCTTCCACAACAGCGGCGGCTGCGCCAGGAACCGCGGCTCCCTGCCGCAATGCGGCTGTGCGGCATGCACCAGGAAAGGATGGCACAGGTACACCGTACCTGCTTTACCGGTAGCCAGCACCACCTCTCCTTCGGAGCGCTCCGCCAGCCTGGCGGCCAGTTCCGCGATGGAAAGCCCTCCTTCTCCTTCCGTGCTTAATATCCGGGCCACCTCCAGGTGAGAGCCGGGCCGTATCCGGGTAGGCGCATCCTGCTCCCCTACATCGGAGAACAGGAACAGCATGAGCAATGCCCTGCCTTTTGAATGCCGGTTCACCCGCCACTCCAGGAAATTGTGAGGGTCCGTGCCCGGGAAGCTGGCGTCCACATGCCAGCCGGCATCACCGGGGTCGTCCGGCGAGGGAAAACGTACCGGGAAGGTGCCCATGCTGCGGCAGGGTATCCACCTTCCGGGGCCTGCCAGCTGGTCAAAGGCCTTATGCAGCACAGGGGTATTGGCAGCCTCTACAAAAGGCGGCTGTGTGTACATGCCCAGCCGGACCACCGGCCGGGTCCAGGTAGCTGGATCATCCGGGCTGGCTGGCAGGTCCTGCCAGAGGATGCGGCGTGCCGCTGCCGCCAGGGCGGCAGGAAATGCGTTATCTATACGTACAAAGCCCTCATTGATAAACCGGGCGATCTGTTGCTGGTCTAAAACTTCTTCCATGTTAGTATGCCTGAACAAGAATGGTTTGTGTAAAAAAGAATAGCGTGCGCCCGGTATCAGGGCGCTGTGCGGGTGAATATCAGGGAGGGACCTTAAAGTGTGGGTGCCATTCTCATAACTGCAAAGTTATATTACCTTTAGTATTTTACCAATGCATATTCCTGAACGTTATGAACCGTCGCTCTTTTCTGAAAACTTCGGGCGCCCTTACCGCAGGCTGGAGCCTGGCCGGCGCCGCTGTGCTGGCCGCTGCGCCCTCTCCCGCCATCCGCAACCCGTTACCAAAATGGAAAGGCTTTAACCTGCTGGATTTCTTTTCTCCCCGCCCCGCTGGCACCAGCCGCCCTGTGCAGGAAGACCACTTCCGCTGGATGCGCGACTGGGGCTTTGATTTTGTACGCCTGCCCATGGCCTATCCTTCCTATCTCAAATTTGACCGCAGCCGTTCTATCAGGCCGGAGGAGGTGTACCAGGTGGATGAGCAGGCAGTGGAAAAAATTGACAAGGTAGTGGAGATGGCCCACCGTTATGGCATGCACGTTAGCCTGAACCTGCACCGCGCACCGGGATACTGCATCAATGCCGGCTTCCATGAGCCTTACAACCTCTGGACCGATCCGGCGGCGCAGGATGCCTTTTGCTTTCACTGGAGCATGTGGGCCAAACGCTACAAGGGCATCTCCCGCAACAAGATCAGCTTTGACCTCCTGAACGAGCCGAGCATGCGCGACGATATGAACGACCAGCACTCGCCCCTCAGACCCGTGCCCGGCAATGTGTACCGCAAGGTAGCGCAGGCCGCTGCCGCTGCCATCCACAAGGAGAACCCGGACCACCTGGTGATCGCGGACGGCAACAACGTAGGCAATAACGTGATTCCCGAGATCATGGACCTGGACATTGCGCAAAGCTGCCGCGGCTATTACCCGCACGCCATTTCCCACTATAAGGCACCCTGGGCCAACAAGGACCCGGACCATTTACCGGAGCCGCTATGGCCGGGGCAGGTAGGGCAGCAATACCTGGAGCGGAAAATGCTGGAAGCCTACTACCAGCCCTGGATAGCGCTGGCCGGCAAAGGCGTGGGCGTGCACTGCGGCGAATGCGGCTGCTGGAACAAGACCCCACACCAGGTGTTCATGGCCTGGTTTGGCGATGTGCTGGACATCCTTTCCGGGGCGGGTATCGGCTTTGCTATCTGGAACTTCATTGGCGACTTCGGCGTGCTGGATTCCGGCCGCGCGGACGTAGCCTATGCAGACTGGTACGGCCAAAAGCTGGACAAGCAGTTCCTGGCGCTGCTGCAAAAACATTGAGCGTACGTGCTAATCAGTGATAAAAGGCAGCCGCACCCCGCGGTAGGCCGGCTTCTGCACCTGCAGCTTCAATTTTCTGAAGGTTTCCAGCGGCCCCCTGGTCACAAACAGGTTTACCAGCCAGGCCGGCAGCGAGCCGCCGGGGTCGGTTTCCAGGACATAATCTATGCTGACGCGTTGCTTTGCAAGCGGCGTGATCACCCATTTGCCAAAGGAATGGTTTACCCGTACAATATTCTTTTTCTCCGGCACATACCCGGCTACAGTAGGGCCGTCTATGGTCACTACCCTGGTATGCGGGTCCTGGCGGGCAGTAAGGTGGGCAATGAAATCGCGGTTGCTGCAGGGCCAGGGCAGCTCCACTTCGGAATAATAATACAGCTCTGCCGGCGATACCTGTTTCAGCAGTATGCTGGAGCGGGTGCTGTATACCCATTCTGCGCCGGCGTTCACGTCCAGCACAATGGCTACCAGCTGCGAGAGAGTGGCGGGCAGCACGCAGCGTACGCGGATGGCCTTCAGGTCGGGGTTCAGCTGCGACTGTTTTGTGTAGATCTCAATACCTTCCCGGTTCGTCTTCAGCTTCCAGGTATCCTGTCCTTTGCACCACATGCACCCCAGCACAAGCAGGCAAAAGAGGGTTAGATGCTTTTTCATAAAAAAAATAACCTTGTTGATCCAATATTCCTGTCTGTTGTTTCGTCCTGTAATTTACAGATAATAGTTATTTTTAATGATAATGAAAAAAAAATGGAGACCGCTGAGCGATTCCGCCCACTACCAGCGTAACAGGTTCCTGAATTTATCCGTTACGCCTGTAATGGCCGAAGGCGTATCCTTCAGCAAGCTGCTGTACGATTATATCCGCCGGCCGTCCAGCATTACACCTTCCCGTCCTGTTCCTTCCGTGCAAACCGACCTGCGCACGCTGCCGGGAGATGCGCCGGTCATTGTATGGTTTGGCCATTCCTCTTACCTGCTGCATTACAGGGATACCAACATCCTGGCAGACCCGGTGTTCAGCGGGCATGCCTCCCCCCTGCCCGGCATGGTAAAGGCCTTTGCCGGCACCGGCGTTTACAGCGCTACGGATATGCCCCCGGTAGATCACCTGCTGCTTACCCATAATCACTACGACCACCTGGACAGGAAAACCATAGCGGCCCTGCAATCCCGCACCGGCGCTTTTTATGTGCCGCTGGGCGTGGGCCGGGACATTGGCTGCCCCCCGGGCAAAGACCTCCGCATTACGGAAATGGACTGGTGGGAAACGGTATCACTGCCGCCGGACATCCAGCTTACTGCCACGCCCGCACGGCATTTCTCCGGCAGGGGATTGCGGCGCGCCACATCGCTGTGGGCATCCTATGTGCTGCAAATGCCGGGCTATACCATCTTTATCGGGGGCGATTCCGGGTATGATACCCACTTCAAAGCAATAGGCGACAAATATGGTCCCTTTGACCTGGCCATCCTGGAATGCGGGCAGTACAATACTTCCTGGCCCTATATCCATATGTTCCCGGAACAAACGCTGCAGGCCGCCAAAGACCTGCAGGCCAAAGCGCTGCTACCCGTGCACTGGGGCAAGTTTGCGCTGGCCAACCATCCCTGGAATGAACCCGTCCGGCGGCTTACAGCAGCCGCAGCCGGAACCGGCATCACAGTCACCACGCCGCTGATCGGGGAGCCGGTGGTGGTGGGCCGCTCCTACCCTCAGCAGCCGTGGTGGGAGTTCTAGCGCATCAAAAGGGTACCGGGCTATACTTCAGGTATTGCCGGGAAAAGGATCAGCTGTTCATCACTCCCTGGTGAGAAAATAAATCGGGCAACACCGGTTAAAAAAAGCCGGGATCAGCCTATAGATCAATATACTTACCCGGCTATAGACAGGGAACAAGGGATATGGCAATTTTGTTGTACCGGTTGCCTGGTGCTTTAAGGAGGGCGGGCTGCAAAGCGAAGCATTTTATCGCACCTGTTCATAAAAATGCCCTATTTTACAGTGCAAACCATTTCTTACACATTAAAAAAAACCAATGCAATGAAAAGAACAGCCACTGCCCACTGGAAGGGTGATCTTAAAGGAGGCCAGGGAGAGATCTCAACACAAAGCACCGTACTGAACCAGACGCAATATTCCTTTAACACCCGCTTTGCAGACGGTGTAGGCACCAACCCGGAAGAGCTGCTGGGCGCCTCCCATGCCGGGTGTTTCACCATGGCCCTCAGCGCTGCATTGGCGCAGGCCGGCTTTACCGCCGGCGACCTGGAAACAAAGGCCACCGTAGAGCTGGATACTGCCGGCGGCCCCAAGATTGCCAGCATTACCCTGCAGCTGAAAGCGTCTGTTATTGAAGGCGTTTCCGAAGAGCAGTTCAAGACCATTGCCAATGGCGCCAAGGAAAACTGCCCCATTTCCCGGGCACTGGCCGCTACGCCCATCAGCCTGGAAGTGACCTACCAGTAAGCGATAAAGCACATCATATCCATAAACAATGCAGGCTGCCGGCAATAATACCGGCAGCCTGATTGTTTTTATGCATGCGCGTTTACAGCTTGATGAACTTCTTCCGCACCGGCTGCCGGCGGGCATCGTACCACTCCACGATATACGCGCCGGCGGGCAGGGCGTTCACATCCAGCATGCCATTAGTGACCTGCAGCCTGCTGGCCCGGCCGGTAGACAGGCTGATCACGTTCACCATTGCGTTCTGCTTCATCCCGCCCAGGGTCAGCATATTATTGGCCGGGTTCGGGTATACCTGCCCGGAGGTAGTTTCGGGCAGCTTGCTGTTGTTTTCAGGCAAGGTAAACTCAAACCAGTTCAGGTTCCAGTCCCCGGCGGCAGCATAGATGCGCAGGGTCTGCTCACCGGCTGCCAGGCTTACGGTAGCCGTTACCGTTGTCCAGGACTGCCAGCCGCCGCTAGCGGCAATATCCACGGTTGCCAGCGTAGTAGTACCGGTGCGCAGCTCCAGCTGTCCGCCGCCGGGAGCGCTGGCTACCCGGAAGGCAACGGTATAGGTGCCGGCCGTACCCACATTCACGTGGTAGTCCATCCAGTCGCCGGCAGCCACCCAGCCTATATTCTGGCCGCCGCCTTCATCGGCCGTGGCTTCGGTTCCTATACCGTTCATGGCATCATACGCTTCTGCTTCCAGGCGACCGGGAATATTCACGGCAGGGCCGCCACCGGTACCGGTAGTAAAGGACAGGTAGTTGACGTTAAAGTCTGCGGCCTCCATTACCAGGCGCAGCACCTTCACTCCTGCCGTGAGCGCCGGCGTGGTTACGTACACGGTTTGCCAGGCCTGGAAACCGCCGGTAACCGGCACTGTTACCGGGCCGGTAATATCCTGCCCGTCCAGCTCCAGGTGAAAGCTTTTGCCATCGTAGGGGGTGGCTACCCGCGCGGCCAGCGTATATACGCCGGGAGCCGTTACATTCACGGTATATTCCAGCCACTCGCCGGCAGCTACGTAGCCTATGTTGAAGCCGCCTTCGGAGCAGCCTTCTATGTCCACATCCGCGGTAGCGCGGTACTGGTTGCCGGCATTGCCCATACTGGCGTCGTGGTAGGCAATGCCTTCGCCACCGGTGTCAAAATCCTCCGCTTCTATTTTGCCCGGCAGGGCTGCCGGCGTGCCGGAAAATGGCTGCTGCAGGGATGCGCTAACGTTATACTGCGCAAGGTAGGTGGTATTTACGGCAGGCGCCCGCAGGGATTGCAGCTCCGCGCCGCCATGCTCCCAGGATGCGAATACATAGGAAGTGTCATGCAGCACCTGCGGGCTGATGGCCTGTAGGGTGAACGCGGTATTCACCACAAAGGTTTTGGAGAAAGGTGCGGTGCCCTGCGTGCCCAGCACCAGCTTTAACCCCGGTATATTGACAGCTGCCGTCAGGATCACCTTGTTGGGCTGAATGTCCACGGAATCTACGCCGGTGCGCCCGTCGGAGTCTGTAACGGTAAGGAGTATACGGAACCAGATGTTGGGCGAGGACTCGCCGCCATTGTCCGCTACAAAAGTGCCGGCTGTAATGCCGGCCGGTATTACCGGGCCGGGGTGCCAGTGCTCGCTGGTGGGATCGTCCTTATGGAAAAAGCGCACTTCCCAGTGGTAGGCGGATGCCGGTAGTACGCCATCCTCCGCATCTGTAGCCGTACCGGAAAAGCTGACGGTATCCAGCGCATCCCAGGTGAGCGTGGCGGCCGGCGTAAGTATACGCGGTTCCGGGCGGGCATTGAAAGGCATAATGGTCAGCGTGGCAGCTGTGCTGGTATCACTGCCCACGGCATTGCTTACAATACAGCGGTAGCTGCCTGCATCGGCCGCTGCTGTCTGGGCAATGGCATAGGTGGCCACAGTAGCGCCGGGTATGTCTGTACCATTTTTCTGCCAGCGATAGCTGAGGGGCGTAGCGCCGGAGGCCACCACGGAAAAGGATACCGGGTCTCTTTCCACCACGGTGGCGCTCACCGGCTGGTTCACGACCAGGGGCGCCTGATTGTTGTCGTATTCTATACGCCACAGGCTGCCCCTGGTATTGTAGCGGATGTAGTAGATATTGCCGTCCGTGCCCACGCTGGTGCCCAGCACGGAACCGAAGCCGTCGGTGGCAAATTCCTCCCATCCCGCACCGGGATTGCCGGCATCCACGCTCCTCAGCCACGGGGAGCACCAGTCGGAAAAGTAGAACCGGTTCCGGTACTGCGGCGGGTAGTTGGTGGACGGCGGGTTGAAGAAAACGCCGGATGTAATGGCGCATCCCCAGCCGCTGTGCGGGTAATAAAAAACAGCGGGAATGGTGGTGTCTGCCTGCTCCGGCCCGGAACGCCCGCGCTGGTCCCAGCCATAATTGTAATTCCGGGCAGGGTCCGGTTGGGTCACGTCATTGATCTCTTCATAATTGCCGCCCACATCGATCACAAATAGTTTCTGCGAAACGGGGTCCAGGCTCATCTTCCAGGGGTTGCGCATGCCTTTGGCCCAAATGCTGCGCCGCTGGCGGGATGCGCCGGGCTCGTTGTAGTAGGGGTTGCCGGGCGCGGGCTGCCCGTCTTCCGTGAGCCGCAGGATCTTTCCCCGGTAGGTGTCCGGCCTGGGCGATTCTGCGGAGGAATTGCTTTCCCCGATAGCAATGTACAGCAGGTTATCCCGGAACTGCAGCGCGCCGCCGTTATGAAAGCCGTTGATAATGGGATCAAACTCCATCACGCGGGTAACGGCTGTCACCTGGCTGGCTGCATTGATAACGATCACGTCCAGGTAATGCCGCGTCATGTCCGGGTTGGTGTAAAAGATGTAGCACTTGCCATTAGTGGCAAACTGGGGGTGCAGCGCAATGCCCAGCAAGCCCTGCTCTGCGGCGGTGGTGGTGCTTACCGTGTGCACGGTGGCCACGGCGCCATTCCGGAACACCTTTACATTGCCGGAGCGCTCTGCCATAAAGATGCGGCCGTCCGGCGCATGCGCCATGGAAGTGGCTTCATTGATCACATCGCCGGTCAGCTTGCGCTGGATGAACCCGGGAGGAAGCTGGCTGTACGCCTCACTGGCCGGTATGGCCAATAACAGCAGCATGGCGCAGCATAATTTCCGCAGGCCGGCTCCTGGAAGCCGGAAAGGCATAGGTAGGTTTTTCATCATTGCTGAAAATGGTTTTTGGTTTTAGAAAGATCATAGTTATTAAGGCAACCGGCGTGATGCAGGCGCCGGTTGCCTGTATATCAGGTTATTGTTTCATGAATTTCAACAAGCGGGTTGCATGCTGCGCATTCCACAGGCGGAGCAGGTACATACCGGCAGGAAGATGGCTTACGTCCAGCGGGTAGGCGCCTGTTCCCCTGCCCTGCTGCGACAGCTGTACAAACCAGCTCCTGCCGCTCATGTCCACCAGCTCCAGCTGGCGGATGCCTTCACTGCTTAGCAGCTGCAGCGTGCCGTTCAGCACCTGGTTGGGATACAGGCGCGCTGTCCACTCGCCTGCTTTGCCCACAGCCGGCTCCTGGCGGGCCGGGCCAGCGGACATTACTGCGCTGCCGGCATAAGGCGTACCATAGGCCTCCAGCTCAAAGATGGAATACCCGTAAGGCGTGGCCCTACCGGTACTGCATATACGCAGGTAGCGACCATGACCGCCAAGGCCGGTGTGGTCGTTCTCGAGCGCGGTATTGCCGGCTACGGCCTTCAGGGTGGTCCAGCTGTTCTGATCGCCGGACAGCTGCACTTCGTAATCCCTGGCGGCAGCGGTTTCCCAGGTGATCTTCACCCGGTTAATGGCATAGTCCGCACCCAGGTCCACGACGATCCATTGCGGATCGCTGAAAGCGCTGGACCAGCGGGTGCCCACTTTCGGCACTTTGATACGAGCGGAAGTAAAGGGTTTGCCGCCCATATTCTCCCGCCGGGCTTCTATCACCAGGCGGCCATTCTCCAGCCGCACATTTTCGGGGCGGCTGGTATAGTATTCCAGCTCCTGGTTGCCCCAGCCGCAATTGCCCCTGTTGCAACCATCGCCTGTTTCGCAGGTCCAATACAGGGGGTTTAACGTGGGGCCGTCAAAGTTATCTTCCCATACCAGCTGCCGCCGGGCATGCGCCAGGCATGGCCATAACAGGGTAAGAAACAGGGCATAACGCTTCAATCGTATTGAGTAAACCGGGCTTTTCATATGAAGTATTTTGAATGATGTGGCAAGGGTGCAGGTACAGTGCTCAGGGTTTTACGGTTTCCAAAGGCAACAGGATCTCCCGGCAAAGATAAGCATTGGGCGGCTTTGATAGTAGTGGCAGGGGCGACTTTATTTTGTCCGGTTGAACAGGCTTTGTATTATAACAGCTTTAGCAGGATAAATGTTACAGTTCCTGCTCAGTAAATGAACGGAATGAATTTGCGGGTACGCCGGGCATAGGCGTCAAAATCCGCCTTGTACTTTGCCTGCAGGTGCGCATCCAGCCTGGGAATATTGTAGAAGATGAAGAAACCTGCCAGGAACAAGGGTATCAATACAGCATACCAGTTCCTGGTAAGCACGGCATAGCCGGTTACCCAAAGCAAGTCCCCGAAATAATTAATGTGCATGGAATACCTGAACAGCCCTGTTGTATACAGCCGGCCTTTGTGCGCCGGGTCCTTTTTCCAGAAGTGCCTTTGCAGCTCGCTGTAGGTGTTGATAAAAGACCCGGCGGCAAAAATGAAGATACCCAGGTAATCGAACCCGCCTACCGGCTGATCCACGGGCAGCACCAGCAGGGGAAAGCCTATATAGTACAGCGCAAAGGCCAGCGGCACGCTGATACCTTCCTCCCAGGGTATCCGGCGCTTCAGCAGCACCAGCATCATAAAGCCCAGGCGGAAAAATACAATGACGGAAAAGGTGAAGATGATGGTCCTCCTGGCTACCGCGCCGCTGCTATTGACAATGCCCAGCCAGCCGGCTATCACATCGCCGCTGTGCTGGAACAGTATCCGGTATGACAGCCATATGAGCAGCAGCTCCAGGAGGATGATGATCGCTTTCTGCGGAATACTTTTGCTTTTTTGCCCGTACAGGTCCATGCGTATGATCGCTCAATGTTTGTGCCGAAGTAAGGCGGCCGGCCTATTTAGACACGATAATATAATACCCGTCCGGGTCCCGCAGCGCAAACTCTTCCATTTGCGAGTTCTCATTGATATGCGGCGCAGCTTCCACGGTGGCGTGCAGGCGCTGCGCGTTTTCCCATACCTGCTGCAGATCGCTGACGCGGAAGTACAGGATCAAGCCGTTGCCCGGCTGTATGCCCGGATCTGCCATAGTAGGATGATCATGCGCACCCCATTTATGCAGGCAGAGGATAACGGTATCATCCTCATCGGCCAGTATCTCGAAGATGTCTCCCCCATGCCGGCTATGACAGTTCAGCAGCGCCTGGTACCAGGCGGAACTCCCTGCTACGTCTGTTACCCCAATGATAGGTTCTGTTCTGATCATAGGTGCAAATAAATAAAAATGTACGGATATAACGCATTATCTCCGCTTTTTCCGGAACCAGTGTCGTTTCCACATCCAGAACCCGCTGAGCACCACTACCGGCAGGAACACGAACCTTACTGCGTTGGCGGCGGCGGGCATGGTAGACACCGGGCCGTAAATGTAACCCAGGATCGGTATGCTCAGCAGGATATGCAGCCAGCGGATGATCTTTCTTTCTGTTGATGCTTTCAGGTACATATACGTTTGCTTTTTGTACAAAGCTATATCGTGGGGGGAAGGGAAATGAGGGGAATAGATTTGAGGGGGAAATGTGTAGACGAAACCTGCTATTCCGGCTTAATAGTTATTATGCCCCGTCATCACTGCGCTAATCAGAGGCATTAAATTTAAACAAGCACATGCACATTGAGTTAATATAAATTTTTTATAAGCAATAACCTACGGCCGTTGGTCCATCTCCCGAAATAAGCCCTTGCCGCATCCTGACAAATAGGTCAGAAGCCTCCCTGGATGGTTCTTGCGTTTCCTCTTTGCTACAAGATAGCATGTACAAGGAGGCAAGTAACAATAAAAGTGCTGTAAACTTCAGTTTCATATGTATAGGTTTATGTGATTAAACTATCACGGCTCTTCTTCAATGATCATGCATCCCAATAGGTAAAATGCCATAGATGGTGTTGTCTGATGGCGCGTATATGCCATTCCCACTTGTCTAGCAAATTTTTTGCATTTGACGGGTCCTTACTAGAAAACTCCACGTAATATTCTCCTCCATTAGATATAATATCAAGCTCAATTGGATAGGATTGGTATGTAGAATACTTCCTTCCGTTTACCCAATATTAATAATCAACACCATAATCCTGCTCATTCCCTTCTCCCTTTACCCCATTATCATTCTCCTGCCCATCAAACCCATAACGATATGAACCAAACCCATTTTCCGCGCGCATTGCACGCCTTTGAGTTCTTTACTCAAAGAACTCCGATAAAAATATACTTTTTCCCTAATACTTCTTTTTCAGTTGAAAGAAAAAAAATATCATCATGTGGGATAGATGGGCGGTTACTGAAGCCCGGTCCTGGTCTGTCGCTGATCGCCGCGTCATTGATACCATGCTCACTAAATCAAAGTTCAAAGATTTCTTCCAGAAAAATATTGCTGCACTGTAAATAAAAAAAACAATCGTAACGGTTATGCTCATACATTACAGTTCACACCTCTTTACCTTCATAGATGCTTTTTTCGCTAAACATAAACTACAAAGTCTCTTAAAATAACAAAGCCCCGAAAAATCGGGGCTTGCTTTTATGAGATTTGATGTGATACTGGCCTCGTAGTGGTCAATAGTGCTGCCATCAGTAGATACCGCCTTTTTCACGTCGCTGACGGCAGCCAGCACGTTGCCCAGGTGGGTTAACAGAAGCATCACCGGCGGTGTACACGCTCATTACGTACCGCTGGCCTCCCGTATGTACCAGTTTGGTTGCCATTCACGTCCTTGCCCACAGCGTCATAATTGTTGATAACGTAAAAAAGACAGCTGGACGGTATACCACCAGCTGCCATATATTTTTAACATTCATTATCAGGATGATTACGGCTCTTCTTCTATAATCAGCGCATTCAGGTAGGTAAAAATGCCATAGCTGGCGTCATCCGTGGGTGCATATACAGCAATGCCTATTTTACCAGTAGCATCGGGAGATACGCCGATCACCACGGTTTGTACAGAGGTGTTGCCAATGGCATTCTGCAGCAGCTCGGCTCCACCGTTAATGCGCCAGGCGCCATACCGGGGGTCTGAAACGCCCGTTTTACGAGAAGCCACCAGCTTGAGCGTATAGGCTTTGGCGGGATCCAGACCGGTGATCAGCAGGTTGTCTGTGCCGGTGTACTTTACGCTATAGTTGAACCAGAAGCTCTGCAGCACCTGGTCAGGAACAATGCCGCTGTTATCCCCGGTTATGGCACCGTCTGTATCATTACCGTTTGCGCCACCAAAACCAGCCCAGTAAGTGCCGGTGTTACCACCGTTGTCGATCGTCCAACCCGTAACAGGGTCTGTAGCGGTGATATGATTATCTGTAACAGGGCCATATACGTTAAACCAGCCAGGTACGGCGGGGGCGGCCGTATTAGAGAAGTTCACCCTTAATATCCTGGCGCCGCTGTTCCCCGGGTATACTTGTACCACAAAATCATCACTCGCCTGCTGGCCCCCTGAGGTAGTGGCGGTAAACCGGAAAGTATAGGTACCACTGACAAGCCCGGATATGGTACAGGCAGCAGTGGTGGCATTGGTGATAGTGCTGGTGTTAGGCCCGGTAAGCTGGCTCCACTGGTAGCCGGTAATGGTAGCCCCATTGGCTTTGACATGCGCAGTCAGCTCCAGGCCGGTATTGGGCAGCGTGATGCTGGTATCCCGCACCATTACCACAGGAGCGGTAGCTGGTAGCTGGAATACAAGGCTCACGCCATAAAGGGCCTCCATGTATACGCGGTCGCCCTCTGCCAGGGCAGGATAAAACCTGATCATACCAGTAGTACTGTCTACCATAATACCGGAAACCGTATCCCTGTACTGGAACAGTCCATTCCGCCATACCTTCATATTGCCGAAACGGAATCCGGCATTGGTATAGCTGGTATCGCCCGCTGCCGGGTCTCCTGTATTGGCCCCCCCTACTTTGAACTGCACGCTCTTGCCCAGGTTGGCATTCTTATAAATCAGTGTGTCCTGCCCGGCTATGGCCAGCGCAGTGTCGCCTATATTTACCAGTTGCAGGCGCTGGAAAGCAGTGCGACCGTTGCCGGTGTTGTAAAGAAAACCGGCTATGTCCCGTGTTCCATTCTCAATGATAAATTCCGCCTTTTTTACTGTTACGGTGTCTTTCTTCACCTCCAGGTTGGTCTGGGAGAAGGCGGAGAAGGTTATGAGCAGTAGCAGGGGGAGGAATAAGTGTTTGAACATGACAATGTGTTTGGTATGGGGATGAAAAAAGTAAATAAATAAATTACCGGTTTATAATACGATGAATAATCCTTTCCGCTCCTGCTTCCTGCCAATCGCAGGATCTGAAACCATTAAAGCATCATAACTAATGAGGTAAACGGAATCATCTCCCGAAATAAGCCCTTGCCGCATCCTGACAAATAGGTCAGAAGCCTGCCTGGATGGTTCTTGCGTTTCCTCTTTGTTATAGGATAGCATGTACAAGGAGGCAAGTAACAATAAAAGTGCTGTAAACTTCAGTTTCATGTGTATAGGTTTATGTGATTAAACTATTACGGCTCTTCTTCAATGATCATGCATCCTCCATTAGATATAAGAAGAAGACAAGCAAGCCCTCTACCGCGTCATTGATACCATGCTCACTAAATCAAAGTTCAATGATTTCTTTCAGAAAAATATTGCTGCTCTTTAAATAAAAAAAGCGTATCCATTATTGACTGCGCTTACATGTCTATTCCTTTCGATATACTTGAATACAAGTTACTTTACAATTTATTTGTTATCCAACCTATAATTCTGTTCATTATCTCCTCGAGGCAATTTTCTTAACATATCGCTATAATTATCGTAAATATTAACCCCATATTCAAGTAAGAAACTGACGGTTTCGGTATAATACTTTTCAAGAACAACCATCGCTCTATCACGTTTAGATATAATCATAAAGCTTGACGGATCGTTGTCATTTTTTAGCAACCCGTAATCCTGAGGATTATTATATAGCTCCGGATACTCTTGCTGTATGAGTTCTTTTCTCATGGCGCATCAGTAGTTTTAGTAGTCGTATTAAATTTTGTATTTGAATTTCCGATAGGTACAATTTGCGATGAACTCTGAACAGGCAATCCATTAGCTTTTTGAATTTGTTGTAAAGCTTCCAAAAGTTGCTTGTCTGCTGCACTCGGCACCGTCGTCCCTCCAGGATGTACGTGATTTATTAAATAAGGAGTTCCGCCTTCGAAGGAAGGTATACTAATTTTTGCCTTGGTACCATAAATCGTGCTATAGTAACCGCCAACCTTCTCCTTTACATAGATTTGAGCAACTTCTACTCCACCAAGTTCTTTTGACAATTCCCTAAGTGCAGCCGTGCTTAAAGGCTTACCAAAATTCAAAACACCATAATTTGGCGGATAGCTACCCTTGACAAAAGCGTCGATATATTGTCTTTCAGCTTGCGTGATAGCATTGCAAGCAGCGCCCCCTACGGAAGTTGCACCATCTTCTACAGTCTCATTTAATATGCCTATTAATGGTGATTTTCCTGGAATGAACAGCGAAAGTGCTTTTCCTAATGCCCATCCACCAGCTGCGCCCAAAATGCCAGCATAGGCACGCTGATTTTGCTCTTTTCGCCCTTCTGGAGTTTTGGCCGTTTGATGATCAAACGATCCCCAAAAAGTGTCGAACCAACAAATGTAGAAAGCCTTCCTTTAGTCAAAAATACATCAGCCACAACCAGACCGGCTATGGTTCCAGTCGTGCCCATCGCACGCACCCGTTCCCGGTATTGATCCTCAGTAATTTCGTTATTTAAATAAGCCTCTTCATATCTTCGTAATCTAAAATCAAGGCTTTCTTCTTCTCCGTCCCTATCAATAAAGACAGTTGGCTTGTTACCTGCAAAAGAATACGGAGTATAATGCGGATACTGTTTCGTCAACGGATCCACACTCAAAAACCTCCCCACCCTCGGATCATAAATCCGCATCCCATAATCCTGCTGATTCCCCTCTCCCTTCACCTCATTATCATTCTCCTTCCCATTAAACCCATACCTGTATCCTCTCAGCGCCACATTACTACCACCTATATACTACCACATTCCTCCCCATCCTTCAAAGAACTATCCGATAAAGATATATTTTTTTCATATGTTTTTCACCTGAAACAAAAAAATTAGGGCCAATGCTGTGACCTGGATTTTACGTAAATTGAGTATGCTTTTAATGCCCACAAGTATTAAAGCAACTCCAGTGCCTGGGTCATCGTTCCCGGGCGCCTTTTTTCCCGCCATGCCCGATACCATTGCACCAGGTAACGTACGCGATAGGCCGCATATTCTTTCTCCGTTGCCTGATCACCACCTGCCCAACGGTTACGCAGCTGCTCCAGCTCGTAAAACATCTGGTGGATGTCGTGTTCATTGTAATAATGCAGCCCGTAACCGCTTTCCATAAAATACTCAATGGCCTGCCAGCGTGCGGGAGCTGCCACGACCGGAGCACGAAGCAGGGGCAAAACCGTGACAGGCACGGCGTAGCCTGCCTGGCGCGGTTTTTAATGGGAGGCCGTGAGCAGGGAGGCCGCTTTTCCTGCCTGGGATTTATTCTATCGTTGATGTTCGTTGATTTCGCCCGGCTCTGTACTGCCGCCAGGTAATCTGTAGCGAGGAGAGGATTCGAACCTGTAACTACTTGGAGTGGGATGACTGGATTCGAGCCAAGATATTAATTACCTTCCATCCTTCGAGAACAGGGTGGAAGCTATCTATTTATGCATTGCATCCCAGCTCTCTTTTACAAAGATAGACCGATAAACCTGACCTATAAAAAGTGCAGTATCTACACTCTTTATTCCTTTCACTTCACTAAACAAAGTAACGCTAACACCCGTTGCGGGTTCATAAACAGTTGGGATTTCAAAAGACGTAACGGTTAATCATTCCGGTATTACTTGCTCTTTAAGTTCTACAGAACATTTATAAATCTCCCGCTTACCTTCTGTTTCTACTACATACCTTACAGGGACATTAACATAGTCTTTACTATCGTAAAGATTATAAGTAACAATAATTGTCTTCTCCATTGGTAAAACCTTTAAACAATAAAGGTACTAATGTTTCATCATTTCATCGGGTGATACTGCCCTATCGCCGTCTTCAGCGCCTCCACCTGGTCCTGCCGGTAACGCTCCGTACTGGATGGATACTTATGCCCGCAGAACCGTTGTACCACCCCCACATCATGCCCTGCCGCCAGCAGGTTGGCGATCACGCTCTGGCGGATCCGCTGGGCGCTCACCGTACGACCGGGGAACATGCCCCGGTAGCTGCGCAGCACATGCTTTACAATATCTTCTGTACACATAGGACGTGACCGCAACCCGATCAGTAACCCATCACTGGTTGTTTGCTTCAACAACCGCGGACGAACGCCCTGCAGGTAACTATACAGCAGCAGCACCTGGTGCTGTTTCAAGGATAAAGTACGGCTGTTGGTAGTAGCGGTGGCTTTTATGTAAACAGTACCTGCTTCCAGGTGGATGTCACTGGTCCTTAACTGCGCCAGTTCCTGGGGCGTTAACCCCTGGTACACCAACAGGCTCATTAAAACCTGGTTACGGTAATACAAGCTACTATAACGTGCTTTACGGTCCAGCAGCTGCTCCAGCTCCCCGGCGGTAAACAGGTCCTGCAGCTGCACATCCCGGCTGCGGGGATCGCGCAGATAGAGGAACCGGGCTGGATGATCCTGCCTTTGCCCTGTATAACACAGGTAATCATAATACACCTTGATGCTGCACACAATCCGGTGAAGCGTACACGCATTTCCGTAACGCTCCCGTAAACGACCGATATAGCCCACCAGGTCAGGGTAACCGGCTGTACGGGCGCCTGGGTAATTGCTTAAAAAGTTCCTGATCTCCCGGCAGTAGCTCCTGGCCGTGCCAGGCGCGTAGTGCTTTTCAAGATAGTCATATAAACTCATAAGGCTTGTATTTGATGATGGGATGGCAGGGCGTAGAGCTGGGTGGTTTCCAGGTGCTGATGCCCTAAAAACTCCCGTACATTCCCCAGGCGCATCCCTCTTTGTAATAAATGGGTGGCGATACTATGACGTAGTACATGCGGGCTGATCTCCCCCGGTAATCCGGCCTTGTTCACCAACGTTTTAAGCAGATATACATAGTTCTTCCCGCTCATTGCCCTGCCCAGCCGGTTCAGCATAAAACCGATAGCTGCGCTCCTGCCCCGGCCACGCGCATAACGCACATACTGCTCCAGGCAGGCGGCTACCTTATCCGGCAGGGGTATCACCCGCCGCCGCTCCCCTTTCCCGCTGCGCACATACAACAGCTGCGGCTTAAAGTGCACATCTGACAACTGCAGCCGTACCGCTTCACTACGCCGTAACCCGCAGCTGTAAAACAGGTGCAGCAGGACCTGCTGCTTTAAGGTAGCCGCAGTGCTGAACAGGGATTGTATTTCAGCTACGGTTAAGGGAACCCGCCGCCCTTTATGCGGCCTTTTGAACTTCAACCCACTAATCGGGTTGCTGGTGATGCCGCCGCTTTGCTGCTGCCAGCTAAAAAATACCCGCAGCGCATACACGTAATGATGTATCATCATCTCGCTTAATGCGCCTTCCCGCCGTTTTAAAGGCCGCATATGCAGCCACTCGTAAAACTGTAATATATCCGGCGGCCTTACCGCCGCTACACAGGCATACTGCCCATGCTCCATAAACTCACGCACACAGGCCGGAAGCATCCTTTTCGTACCGGGGCTGTAGCCAAGTATGGACAGGTAGTTGCCAAAACAGGCTATGATCTGTTTCATCTCTGCTGATTGTTTTTTAACATAAATAATTGATTGTAGATAAAGCTGTGGTACAAGGGGTATCACTATGAGGTTGCTAAAAAAGGGGCTTGAACATTTTCCTGTTATTTGTTACACCAGACCATTTTTCAGCCATGGCAGGGGATCCTGGCGTTTCGCTGGTGTTTCATTGGTGTAACATAGCAGCTGTTGGCGTAACGGCTTTAAGTGCATCGATCTGCACTTGAAGGTATTGCTTCACCCTTATCCGTAGTGCTTCATAATTATCCCACCAGCTCACCTGGTAAGTAAAACCACGGTTGGCATAACCGCCCTGCTGACGTATATATTCCAGTCGCCTAAGATCAGTAATGTAACGGAACACCTGCATCTTACTGCATTTAAGCGCCTGGCGCACTTCCCGCTGGCTAAAAACAGCCGTCTTATAGTGCGCTCCATGTTCTTTACATAACCAGCTTTTTAACTGCTCATAAAACTGCCGCAGGCTCCCGTCCAGCTCATCCACCTTCAGCACAATGCTATCGAACATAATGTCTACAGCTGTTTCCAGGTCTGCGATTTCAGTAATTAAACGGCCTTGCCCGTCCTTTTTCCGCTGGTATTGATGCAGGAGCGTCACCATCTTTACAAAGTTCAGGAACAGGTCGTTCAGCCGCCGGATCTTGCGCGCATCAGCCGGTAGCTGCAGCCTGCCGGCATAAGGATTGATGACCTCCAGGGCCGCCAGCGCCCGCACCAGGTTTTGTATAAAGCCTTTTGCCTCCTGTTCCTGCCGGCTGTCTATCTCCCCAGCGGCCTTACGGTGCTGATAGCTGAGGATACGGCTGGTTTGCGCTGCCCCTTCATCCACCGCCACCAGGAACACACGGCTCATATTATCCTCATAAATTTCTCCCCGGGTAGTACAGGCCAAAGAGGCTATTGGACCTTTGACCGTTTTCTGCCCGCTGGTGATCTGCCCGTTCTCCAGCTTGATGCTGGTGGCGCTGGTCAGCTCTCCGTTGCTCTGCAGCTCCCTGAACGCAAACTCCGCTTCTTCGCTCAGCCCGTCTATATCCTCCAGGCATAGCAGCCGGTTCACAAAGTAATGTTCCGGGTAGTTATATAACACCTTATCGCTTACCCGCGTTAACCTGGTCACAAACTCCGGCGGGATGCAGGCCGATACCTGTTTTAACAACCGCGTCTTCCCGCTCCCGCTGCTGCCCTGTATCAGCGCATGCAATGGCTCCGGCATTTTGTAGCTAATAGCGATCAGCAGTAAAAACAACCGGTTGGTTTCTTCTCCTACAATACCTGTACGACCCAGCAGCTCATTTAACCGCGCCAGCAGGTCAGGAGCCTTTAAAAAAATTTCCGCTGCACTGCGCTCCTGTAATGTGAACGGATAAGTGTTAGCACTGTCATTAGTGGCTGGTTTAACCAGCTCCTTTTCCCGGTACGCGTCCAGCAGGTCCGTTAAACGGTAAAGATCCCTTTCTAATAAAGCGCTGTCCAGTAACAGCTTTTCTGCGACCTCGCGCGCCAGCTTCTCCACCTGCTTATCCTCGTACAGGTCCAGCTTATTACGGCGCTTTTCCCCGTTATCACGGCGCTCTACTACCAGCGTTACTTTCATACTATCCAGCAGCTTGCCCACCCCGCCCTGTACATAATAATGCACCTGATCGGTGCTGTAACGCAGCTTGTAGGGATGGCTGCTGTCAAGCGCTCCATCTTAAGGCGGGCGAACTACTACATTCGCCGGCGGTGCGGGTAATTCCGACGCTGACGCCAGGTTACCGGCAGGATTTTCTTTTTCAGATGAAGAAAAAATACCGGTACGCTCCATTAACAACTGTTCAAAAATCCCTGCCTCATGGCTTACCCCCAGGCTGTTAATATCTTCCCCCGCCGGCAGCTGCAGGGTGGACAACCGGATATGTGACAGCTGCTCCTGCAGCATGGCCGCGTATTTAGCTGCTGCCTTGCTGCCGGCATCATCCCCGTCAAAAGCAAAAATGATCTCCTGCAGCCGGGGCAATGCCCGGATGGCCGCCTGGTGCTCCCGGGTAAGACCGTTAGTGCCATAGCAGGCCAGCACACTGTAATAATCTCTCCCAGCAGGAGCTGGCTAGGCAAATGAACACCTCATATACCGTCATCGGCAAGTATGAACGCGATGAGATGCTCCCTTCCATTGAGGTAGCTAAAAAACTTGCCCAACTCCTGGACACGACTGTGGGTTATTTACTAGGGGAAGCTTCCAGCAGCAGTACGTTTAAAGATCCTGCCATGCTGCAGCGCCTTAATGAGATCAGCGCACTCCCAGATGAAGATAAACATTGCATCCTATATACCATTGATGGGCTACTACAAAATGCCAGAACGAAAAAAGCTTTTGCGCATAAATAACAAAGCCCGGCGCTAGGCCGGGCTTTGCTATTATTATTGTTGCGCAATGGGTAAAGTTATCTATTTTTAATTTATTGAAGCAGTAATTCCAATATACTTACTATAGCTGATCTTCATAATCGCAACTTGCAAGCACTTCAATGTTTTGTGACCTAAACCACTCAAGGAATGTTTTAACTTTAGATATACAATCTTGTATATCATAATTATCAGGAAACTCAACGTCACAATAATATTTGGAAGATGTAATTAAATCATTACTATCCAATGGAGAATAATAAGCATTAACAGAAAAATAACAGTCGAATAAATCAAATAAAGCCCTGTGTTTATCTTGTTTTACAGAGAAATTTATAGTAAAGCTTTTAACAATTGAGGCTAAGTCCTTATCCGTTTTTAAATAAATTTTGCAAAAAGTTTCCATGATTTCTTTAATTTATTGGAATTTGTGCGCCATTGTCAAATTTTCCGCCTTTCTTGATTATCGAAATGTCTACATCCATATTCAAAATCTTCTCTAATTGTTTACCCCGCGTCATGATCGGTAAATATGAAAGAGGTGACAACTCCACCTCTATCGAAGTCATTGTTAAACTCGCTAAGGCATTTGACGTTTCAGTGGATTACCTCCTGGGAGAAGGCCTCAACGCCGCCTATGATAAAGAGATGGTTAAACGGCTGGATGAACTCGAAAGCCTCCCCGATGATGAAAAACAGCGTATATTCCATTACATGTACTTAATTATCCGCGATTACAAAACAAAAAAACGTACAACCCTAAATAAAAAAAGCGCAACACCGAAGTGCTGCGCTTTTAAAGATATATACTCCTCTACTAGCTTAGCTTTCTTTTGCCTTAAAGAAAACATGTCCATCTTCATCATCCAACACACATGTATCAATATCACAAATTTTCGAGATAAACCTTCCTAACCATAGTGAAAGATCGTGCATCTGCCCTAGAGATAACTCATCGTTGCTTATCTCTGTTCGCATTTCAATGACAAAACTATAACCTGGTATCAAGTTGGTTTCATTAAGCCAAATTTCAAACCCTAAAGTTTCTCCTGAACCAGTAAGATCATACGGCGGATCTTCCCTAGATTCTACGCTAAAATCAGGTAATATCAGTCCTTTACTGATCACTTTTGACAATGCTTCAATTCCTCCTTCATATCTCATAAAAACTTTAGCCTGAGCTCCAAATATTTTACTCATACTTATTCCTTCGTTGATGGTTTAAATTTAATAGAAAAGCCTGCCTTATTGGGCTTTAAACCTTCAAACCCAGGAGTTTCACTTAAAACTTTCCGAAATTCCGGATTTGCTTTGAGGTTGGGACCATACTTTTTGTACAAAACATCACTTTCTATCCAGAAATCAATATCAAAACTTTCCAAATTAATATCCTGCCCATAAGTCGACTTTTTGGAATTTCCAACCTTACCAGTCTTAAATGATCCCGTATATCCTGCTTTTAAACCAGTGTCCTCCTTTAAATATTCGGGCAATAATTTCTCTTTAGCTAAGTTTTCAAACGTTGATTGAAGATTAGATAGTTTTGACCCTGAACCTACAGCTACGCTTTTTGACGCTGCCCCCAACTCAGAACTCGCAATTTTAATTTCTGCCTTCAAAAGTATCCCCGCACCCGCCAAATTCGCAGCAGCTCCAGCAACTTTAAGACCTTTACTAAGCTTCTCCTGAGCAATATCAAGTTGCCCATACATCCAATCAATATACTCTGCATCAAAATATCTAGCTTGCTGCTTCCCGCCAACATCTTTATATTCATACCGTGCATAATCCGCTTTGCCTAACTCCGGATCAAATTCAAAAAATGAAAATGTCCCTCCCGCGGGCAGCTTGTTGGATGCAACAAAAGCCTTGGCAATAATTTCCTTAGTGGTTTGTCCTTTAAATCCTATTCTAAAAGTCCCTTCCGGTTGCTTATAATCATTAGATACAACCTTTGCAACAGTTTCCCCATTTGAAACTACATAGGAAAAAGTTCTCACATGCTTTTCCGCACCTTCAATATCAATACTACGGATAACATCGTTTTCTGCGAAGGCATAGGTACTATTCCAGGGATATTCTGCCCTAATGGGTCAGTAGACAAGAACCTGCCTAAACGTGGGTCGTAAATACGTAATCCATAATCCTGCTGGTTCCCCTCACCCTTCACTTCATTATCATTCTCCTTCCCATTAAACCCATACCTATGACGATACTCCTCTACTTATTAGCCATTTTCTACTAGGCATTTTCATCTCGAATGGACAAATAGCCCTGTGCTGCATTGTTGAAACCAGACATCTTCATATTCTTCAATAATTCATTTAACAAATTCTAATACCCAGCTCAAGCTGTCTGGATAAGTCCTATTACAGAATTCAAAGTCTTTTGGAGTAACTAGCAGCTTATTAAAACTAGGCTTACTAATTGAGTACAAGACAGGAAACTCCCTCTCTAAAAAAATACGGCCAGCATTATTGTATAAGTCCAACCTATCTGTTTCCTCCTCATACTTTTTCCCATCAACGTAAAATTCATATCTTAGTGTAAGATTTCCTTTATAAGTCCTCCCCTCCCCTATTACCCTGGCATTAGTTAATGTTCCATTTTTTTTTAGTGACATATTGTATCGTAACTGGATAGCTATAACAACCAAAATAAGTAACCCAAGGCTAATAAATACCCATCCCTTATTTGTTATTTTCCTTTTCATTCTCATGCTCTATATATGTGTTATAAATAATTATACTTACAGTTGATATTTGGTTGCCGAATAGATTTGACATGTAATTCGATCCACCTTTACCATAATAACGACTCGCGGCGGCTCCTGCTTTAGATGCACCAAGATTGAACAGCGTCCCTAGCCCAGTTTCAACCCCCATTTGAAGTACAGGCTTTTCACCAAAAACTGAGTTCTTTAACGGATTCTCTGAAAAATGAAATTCCAAACCTGAACCGAGTAATGTTGGTGTAAGCGGGCTAGAGAGTAGCCCGTTTCCTATAATGCTGGTCGCATTATATTCACGCAAAGAAACTGTTCCCCTTTGACCTATTTGAAACGCAGTTTGAATAGTAAAGTCTGCAGCTGCACTAGTCAATCCCATCCTCAAACTGTTTACTCCCACTAATGATTTTCCGAATGCCCCAAATGAGGTAAATGTACTTGCCATGGCACCACTACCTCCGGATAAAGGAGCTGTTAATATTCCTACGCCCACACTTTTTATTACGGGGTCATTGACCATACCTTGACCAAACCCCGGCCCTCCCCCTCCAACAGGTCCCATTATAGTTCTTAGTGTGTTCTCACGTTTCCCTCGTTCTATGGCTCTTGTTCTCTCTGCAACACAACTGCTACACGCTTCGGATTGAACAAACATCTGTTGATGATGCAGCCAATTCTGCATCATCCTATAGTTTTCCACAGATAAATAAGTATTAGCCTTTAGCATTAACTTCGATTTCACTGTTGATAATTCCCAACCAGCTCCTTCCAGACCATCAATATCAATATTTCTAATTGGTGTATTGCTTGCGAACTGAAAGGGGGTTAACTCTGGATACTGCTTAGTTATCGGATCCACACTCAAAAACCTTCCCGCCCTCGGATCATACACCCTCATCCCATAATCCTGCTGGTTCCCCTCCCCCTTCACCTCATTATCATTCTCCTTCCCATTAAACCCGTAACGATAACCGCCCACAACCTTTTTAGCCTCGCGCGCGTTACGCACCCCGCCGGCTGCTTCTCAAAGAACTCCG
>Ga0164243_10001188_pt1 | contig 44947 bp, 40 predicted proteins | sample OricompcompostOP_FD_108781 | JGI IMG/M metagenome (GOLD analysis project Ga0164243, IMG submission 108781) | Organic Plus compost microbial communities from Emeryville, California, USA - Original compost - Organic plus compost (OP) | ecosystem: Engineered > Solid waste > Mixed feedstock >...
AGAATCTGGAAGCGGCACTTGCCTGCTATGAACACGCATTGGAAGTGTTTCGAGCGCTGCAAATGGATGAGTACGTAGCAGCAATTCAGGAGAACATTTCTTCTGTCTATGAGGCCTTGAAGGATTTCGCCTGACACCGTTTTGCCTGCCGAGAAAATCCAGACGCCACACACACATCTTGACGGTATCACACTTCATGTATATACTCAATCTATGAATAATCATGTATGGAGTAAAGCACAGTAAGGGAGAGCTACCTTGAAGCTTACACGATTGGCAGTAACCCTGCTTGCAACGCTCTGTTTGTTGCTTGCCGCCTGTGGCAACCCAACAGCAGAGAACAAACCGTCCCCTATTTCGCTCAATGTCTTTGCCGCGGCTTCGCTCACCGAAGCATTTACTGAAATCTCCACCAGTTATCAACAGGAACATCCAAATATCCACATTACCTATAACTTCAATGGCTCCCAGATCCTGGTGCAACAGATGCAGAATGGAGCCAACGCCGATCTTTTTGCATCTGCCGATCAACGTAATATGCAAAAGGCCAGCTCGGCGGGTCTGGTGAACAAGCCCGAGGTGTTCGCACGCAACAAGCTGGTTGTGATTCTCCCCGCTGCAAATCCGAGCAATATTCAGACGCTCAAAGATCTTGCTCGGGCCAAAACAAAAATCGTGGTTGCAGCACAGGCGGTTCCGGTTGGAAAATATACATTGCAGGTGCTGGATAAACTGGGGAAATCACCCGACTATGGAACTGGCTATGTGGAGGCAGTGAAGAAGAACATTGTCTCAGAAGAAGAGAACGTGAAAGCAGTGGTGCAGAAGGTTCAGCTCGGCGAGGCTGATGCTGGCTTTGTCTATAGCACCGACGTGACAGCCAATGTGGCCCAGAAACTGCATACGATTGATATTCCAGATAATTTCAATGTTATTGCCGAATACCCGATTGCTGTAACCAAAACGACGCAGCATAGTGCCGAAGCGCAGAGCTTCCTTGACTATATCCTGTCAGACAAGGGGCAGAGCGTTCTGACAAAATATCGTTTCCTGGCCCCAAAGTAAAGCAGAGAGAAAGGAACCAGATGCCGTGGCAAGAGCAAAACCGATCCGCACGATACGTCCATCACTGCTCACAGGTTTTTTGATTGGCGTGCCTGCCATTCTCTTTTTTCTCTTTCTCGGCATCCCACTTGCCTCTTTGCTATTTCAGCAAGCGCCCCAGCGGGTCTGGGAAGAACTGCTCCAACCGGATACCTTGCGGGCGCTACAGCTCAGCCTTGTCACCACAACCATCAGCACCGTGCTAGCAGTCCTGCTTGGTTTACCGATTGCATACCTGCTTGCCCGCACAACCTTTCCGGGCAAACGAGCGCTGGAAACGCTGGTCACTATGCCCACGGTCCTTCCTCCAGTGGTGGCAGGCGTCGCGCTCCTGCTGGCCTTCGGACGTGTTGGCCTGATCGGGCGCTATCTGGCCCTTTTCGGCATCACATTGCCATTCACCACGGTCGCCGTGATACTGGCGCAGTTCTTTATCGCCGCCCCATTCTTTATCAACAGCGCCCGTGCAGGCTTCGCACAACTCGATACCCGCTACGAGCTGGCAGCCTATACCCTTCGCGCGACGCCTCTCTACACCTTTCTGCATGTGACTTTACCGCTTGTGCGCCCCGCGCTTCTCTCCGGTATTGGGTTGGCCTGGGCCCGCTCTCTGGGGGAATTTGGTGCTACGATCACGTTTGCCGGAAACTTCCCCGGCACAACACAGACGCTCCCTATCGCGGTCTATATCTCCTCACAGATCGATCTGGATAAAGCGATTGCGATCGCCGTTGTCCTGCTTGCGGTCTCCTTCGGGTTGCTACTAGCGCTACAGCTAGGACAGCGCAAAAGCTAAATCCGGGAAAATAGTACACAGAGAACACATCATCCCCTTCCCTCTTGCACCAAAACAGGGTAGAGTGAGAGAAGAAGCGCCCGCGCACGGATCGCACTACAGATTGAAGGAGCATATCACATGAAAACCTCGAATTCCGGGAAAACAGCCGCCCTGTATGGTCTGGTGACCGGGGCTATCTCTGGTGTTTTTATTCTCACACTTGCCAGGCTTTGCCCGAATCTCCTCACCGTCGTAGCAGCAACAGGAACACCCTTCCCGGTCACTTATATACCGATACTTACAAGCCTGCTCAATGTGTTATTGATGGGGGGACTCAGCAGCATCGCCTATGGCATAGCGGGCATCCTGGCGACGAAAAAAACCGGCGAGTTGCGAACAGGCATTCAGGCCGGGCTCTGGGCCAGCGTTGCTTTTAGCCTTCTGTATATTCTGAGCTCGCTCTTCTTTCTCTTCCTGATAACCATTCCTTTGCTTATCGGCTTTGCAGGCCGCTCCGCTCAAGGTGCTATCGCGAACTCGATTGTTGCTCTGCTCCTTTCGCTGATCGTCTGGGTCATTGTTGGTCTGGGTCTGGGTGCGGGATTTGGCGCGTTGGGGGGTCTCATCAGCAAGGGGAGACGTCTGCCAGAGCCTGCGCCACCACCACAGGAGCCCTATGCCGAGTACAGCGTGCAAGAGCAGGTTCAGAGAGCGTATCCCAACGAACACTTCTCCTGAATTCTACCAGTGCTACAGAGACCCCACCAATGCCGGAATCACTTCAGTTTTTCAGCTTTGATCCATTGACCGATTGCGGTCAAAAGCTCTGGTGTGGGCTTGTCCCTCCGGCTTAAATGCAGTATGATCTATCTCGAACAAGTCTTTTTGGAGCATGATGACATGGTAGAAGAGAAGAGGGATACCACACCGCTGGTAGTCGGCGTGGACCTCGGAGGAACTCAAATTCGCGCCTCCGTCCTGCAGGGAGCCGAACTGCTCTCACGGGCCAATACGCTTACTGGAGAGAACCCGACACCCGAGCGCGTTCTCCCCCGGCTCTTTGCCACAGTAGAGCAGGCGATAGAGCAGGCGGGTATCTCCCCTGAAGAAATCAGCGGCATCGGTATTGCCTGTCCCGGTCCCTTAAATAACCGAACCGGAGAGATTCTTTCACCACCAAACCTGCCCGGATGGGATCACACACCACTGCGTACCCTGTTTCAGGAGCGCTATCAGATGCCCATCTATGTCGAAAATGATGCCAATGTAGCGGCCCTCGGCGAATATATGTTTGGCGCAGGCCAGGGCTGTAACGAAATGGTCTATCTGACTATCAGCACTGGCATTGGTGGCGGCGTCATAGCAGGCGGACAGATTCTGGAAGGTGTTGCCGGTATGGCCGGTGAACTGGGCCATATCACTATTGATTGGCGCGGACCAATCTGTAATTGCGGCAACATCGGTTGTCTGGAGCGGCTGGCCTCGGGTACCGGTATCGCGCTAGAAGCTCAGGAAGCGATTGCACAGGGCAAGGCTGAGGAACTCCTGGAATACGCCCGACAGACAAACGTTCCTCCCACGCAGATCGATGCCCGGGTCATTGGAGAGGCGGCAAAAGCAGGCATCCCTGTCGCACGTGATATCATAGAAAAAGCCGGAGAAGCGTTGGGCTTTGGTCTGGTCAATATCATTCATATTTTTAATCCCGAAAAAATCATTCTCGGCGGTGGGCTGACACAGATGGGCGACATTCTGTTGCAGCCAGCGTATCGCATCGTTGAGAAACGCACCATGCGCGAGCCACACAACTGCGCAAGCATCGCCTTAGCCCGTCTGGGCGCAAATGTCGGCCTGATCGGTGCAGGTGCCCTGGTCTATCATCTGAACAGGTAATTATTCTCACAGTTTGGGAGGCTTCAACAGGCAATGCCAGCAAAAAAAGAACGTCTTGATGTAGCACTGGTCAGGCGCGGCCTGGTTCCAACTCGCGAGCGTGCCCAGGCCTTAATCATGGCCGGACAGGTTTATGTGGGGGATCGGCAACAGACCAAACCCGGTGTTCAGGTTGCGCTTGACGCCGAATGCCGCATTGCGGAAGTCACCCCCGAACTGAAATATGTCAGTCGGGGCGGGTTAAAGCTGGAAAAGGCGCTCGACACCTTCCATCTTGACCCGTCTGGCAAGGTCGCGCTTGATGTCGGCGCTTCCACCGGCGGCTTCACGCAGGTCTTACTTGAACGCGGAGCCAGCCGGGTCTATGCGGTTGACGTCGGTCATGGTCAGCTTGCCTGGTCGCTTCGGAACGACCGTCGTGTCGTTGTGATGGAGCGCACAAACATCCGGCATCTGACCGAACTTCCCGAAGCAGTGCAGTGCGCCGTAATTGATGTCTCCTTTATCTCGCTCAGGCTGGTTCTTCCCGCCCTTGAGCAGCTTTTAGAGCGTTCTCCTGAGACATGGATTGCCTCACTGGTCAAGCCTCAATTCGAGGCAGGGAAAAAGGAGGCGGACCGAGGAGGCGGCATTATCAGTGATCCAGCCGTACATCAGCGTGTTTTAGCAGAACTTCAGGAATGGATCCCCCAACACACAGCATTTCAAGTAAAGGAGGTAACAGCTTCACCGATTCTCGGTCGTGACGGGAATCGCGAGTTCCTCTTCCATCTCCGCTTTTCCCAATAAAAAAACAGGCATTGTATGTTGTTGTTCGTACCGTAATGAACAGAGTGGTTCTTGAACAACACGTCCTCTGTGCCCACAAGGCCGACGACGTGAAAGGAGTCAACAGCATGCTCTACGGACAACCACCACTGGACCCTGCTGCGCCCACTGTCACCATCCCCGAACAGTTCAACGTAGCAGATGCCTTTCTTGACCGCCATCTTCGTGAAGGCAGAGGAGACCGCGTCGCGATCCATTATGAAGGACAACGCTACACCTACGCACAGATTGCCGAACTGGCCAATCGCGTCGGGAATGGGCTGCTCTCCCTCGGTGTCGAGCTTGAACAGCGCATCGCCCTGCTGCTGCTCGATTCACCGCAGTTTGCCGCCGCTTTTTTTGGTGCGATCAAAATGGGTGCGGTTCCAGTTCCCCTGAACACCCAGCTCCGCCCTGACGACTATCGCTACATGCTCAACGATAGTCGAGCCCGCGTGCTCCTGATCCATGCCTCTCTCTGGCAAACGTTCTCCCCACTCCGCCCTGAACTTCCCTACCTGCGTCATGTCGTCATCGTCAATGATCTCGAGGCATCCGTTCCACTCGATAGCACCACGCACGACTTCGATGACTGGACCGCCCATGCCTCACCACAGCTTGACCTGGCCCCTACCAGTAAGGATGACAGCGCCTTCTGGCTCTATAGCTCGGGGAGTACGGGCTTCCCGAAAGGCTGCGTTCATCTCCAACACGACATGATCTACTGCACCGAGTACTATGCACGGTCCATTCTTGAGATCAACGAACAGGATATTATGCTCTCAGCAGCAAAGCTGTTCTTCGCTTATGGGCTTGGGAATGGCCTGTATTTCCCCTTTAGCGTTGGCGCACAGGCCATCCACTATCCCGGACGGCCCCTGGCAGCAACAATGTTTCAGCTTATCGAGCGCTATTGCCCCACCATCTTCTTCGGCGTGCCGACGCTCTATGCCAGTATGCTTTCTCTACCCGATGTGGCGCGTTACAATTGCTCATCTTTGCGCCTTTGTGTCTCGGCAGGCGAGGCCCTTCCGGCAGAGCTACAACAACGCTGGCAGGCAACTTTCAACGTTCCGATTCTCGATGGCATTGGCTCAACCGAGATCCTGCATATCTTCATCAGCAATCGCCCCGGAGATATCAGGCCGGGAAGCTCAGGCAAGCCTGTGCCGGGCTATCGTGCGCTGCTTGTCGATGAACAGGGGCACGAGGTAGCACAGGGCGAAACCGGAAACCTGCTGATAGCTGGCGATAGTATCGCAGCCTGCTACTGGAACAAGCACGAAAAAACCAAAGCGACCATGCATGGCTATTGGATTCAGACCGGTGATAAATATTTTCAGGATAGCGACGGCTATTTCTGGTATGCAGGCCGTTCAGACGACATGCTGAAGGTCAGCGGGCAATGGGTTTCTCCGGTGGAGATTGAAAATACCCTGATCGCGCATCCGGCAGTGCTGGAAACGGCGGTTGTGGGGGCCCCTGATGCCCAGGGACTCATCAAGCCAAAAGCCTTTGTTGTGCTGAAAGAAGGGCTCACACCCACAGAGGAGCTGACAGAAGAGCTCAAGGCCTTTGTGAAAGAACGGCTTGCCCCTTTTAAATACCCGCGCACCATCGCCTTTCTACCCGAGCTGCCAAAAACCGCGACCGGGAAAATCCAACGTTTCCGCCTGCGCGACACAGCTCGTACTCTTCCAGATGACAGCGGCAGCCGATAGTTTCAAACAAACGAAATGTGTCGTACAATGTCTGTGGAAGGCAGGCTACCACTGCCTGCACAGGCATTTGTACCCTGAATAAGAGCAAAAAAGGAGATACATGGAAGTCAGACAATCCTGGAAAACACTATCTTACAAGCAACTGCTTGATTCCCCATATCTCCGCGTGAGAAGCGAACGCGTTCAGCTCCCTGACAACAAAATCATTGACGACTACTTTATCATTGAGAACTTCGGGTGGGTCGGGATCGTTCCTGTCACGGAAGATGGGCGCTTTCTCCTCAATCGGCAATACAAGCACGGAATCGGGCAGGTGGTAATTGAATTTCCAGCGGGGATGATTGATCCGGGAGAATACGAGCAGCCCCTTCTGACCGCACAGCGTGAGCTAATGGAAGAAACAGGCTATAGCACAGAACCTGAGCACTTCGAGCCACTGGCAAAGATGATCGCCAATCCGACTGGTGCTCGCACCCGGATCTGGTGGTATCTGGCCCGCAACGTCCGGCGAACCGGCGCTCAGAAACTTGACCCGGCAGAAGAAATTGAGAACTTTCTGGTGACGCCCGCCGAGCTGCTTCACCTGCTCCACAGCGGAGAATTCCCGGTGCAGGGACAGATCGCAGCGGCTTATATGGCACTTGAACGGCTTGGCATTCTGCGTTCAACCTTATAAAAATCTTACAAATTATCAGTGCTTTTTTTACAAACTCTTGATATGTTACCTTAGAAAGTCGCACAGTCGGGAGCAATATCAATGAAGATTCTCGTAATTGAGGATGAAGCAAATATTGTGCAGGTCTTGCGCCTCTACCTGGAGCAGGCTGGCTATACCGTTATCAGTGCGGAAGATGGTATAGCAGGCATAGAGCTGCATGCCCGGGAAAAACCGGATCTGGTGATCCTGGATCTTATGCTCCCTATGCTTGACGGAATGGAAGTATGTCGACGCATTCGTTCCTGGGCCAATACTCCTATTCTCATGCTGACAGCCAGACAGGGCGAGGATGACCGCATAGCCGGGCTTGAGGTCGGGGCAGATGACTATCTGGTCAAGCCTTTCAGCCCGCGCGAAGTGGTCAGCCGGGTAAAAGCCATCCTGCGTCGAACAACTGGTATGGCTTCACATCCAGAGCAGAAAACGGAGCGTGAAGAGCAGGTGGCAAAACCCGAACAGGCAGAAGAGTTACACTATGGCAATCTTCTGATCAATATCCCTGCCCGACGCGTCACCATCAATGGGCAGGAGATCTCGCTGACCGTCAAAGAATTTGATCTCCTGGTGACACTGGCAAAAGCGCCAGATCGTGTCTTCACTCGCGAGGCACTTCTAAACCAGATCTGGGGCTATTCGTACCTCGGGGATGGGCGCACGGTCGATGTCCATATAGGGACATTGCGGAAAAAGCTTGAGGCGCTTGCACATCGACCACACTTTATTCAGACGGTCTGGGGAGTGGGTTACAAATTCGTGCCACAATCGGCGTCATCATCTGGAGGCTAAAACGTATGCAGACAGCTCTTGCGCATTTCTGGCGCTGGATCAGAAGCTTGAGTATGCACATCAAGGTGATTTCCAGCATGCTCTTTGTCGCCTTAGGGGCCATTCTTCTTCTCTCACTGGTCACCTCTCTGGCAATCCAAAGTTACTTCTACAATACACACCTGCGCTTGATTCAGAATGACGCAGAGCTGATCGCCAATAGCTATATCAGGTTTTATATCACAGGAGATACAACCAAGATCGATCAGCTTCAAGAGCTGTTAAGCACAACCTCCTACCTCGTTCAGATTTTTGACCACAAGGGCAATATGTTTCTCTGTAACCAGCCGATCGGCTATCCCTTCAGCAACTGTGAGCATCCCGTTCTGCCCTCCGCCCTCAAAGCCTCGTTGCAAGGAGAGACTCGCACAGGCTATGCGATGATACCAACACTCGCAAAGAAAACCTCTTCGACACTCTATATCAGCAAGCCTCTGGAGCTGAGGGGAGAGAATATCGGCGCCCTCGTAATCGTTGACGTGCGCCCGGATATCAGTGACCTGCTGAACCAGATTAACCAGACGATTTTGATTACCGCCATTATTATCGGCATTGTCGTCTTGCTCTTCAGCCTGCTGCTCGCCCGGCACCTCACCTCGCCTCTAAAAGGGCTCACGCTGGCAGCCGAGAAAATGAAGCGGGGCCAATATACGCAGCGGGTCGATGTTCCACCCTCACATGACGAGCTAGGGATGCTGGCACGCACCTTTAACGAGATGGCGGACACGATTGAGGCTGATGTGAACGAGCTTCATCGGCAGGAACAATTCCGGCGTGAGCTGCTGGCAAACATCGCGCATGATCTGGCGACGCCGCTGACCGCCATTCAGGGCTTCAGTGAGGCACTGGCCGATGATATTATCTCTGACCCTGCCCAGCGCCAGGAGACTGCGCAGCGAATCGGACGCGAGGTGCAGCGTCTGCGACGGATGGTCGCAGACCTGCAACAGGTGACCGCGCTCGAATCCGGGCGTACCACGCTTGATCTTGCGCCGCTGAATATCCACACGCTGGTAGAGGAAACGCTTGCGGTCATCGCGCCAGAATGCGAACAGATGGGTCTGACCGTTCGCAATGAAATCGATCCACATACACCACAGGTGCAGGCTGACAGCGACCGCATCACACAGGTACTGCTCAATCTGTTAGACAATGCCCGTCGCCATACCCCACCTGGAGGAACCATTGTGGTTGGTGCGGAGCCACGAGACAACTATCTGCACATTCATGTCAGCGATACAGGCTCAGGAATCGCACCTGAGGCATTACCCCATATTTTCGAGCGCTTCTACCGCGCAGATCGCTCTCGTACGGGGAAAACAGGCGGGAGCGGGCTCGGGTTGGCGATCGTAAAGGCGATCATCACAGCCCACAAAGGCACCATCCATGCAACCAGCACTCCCCATCAGGGAACCAGCATTACCTTTACGCTGCCACTGGTCGCCAATTCCCAAAGCCAGCAAAAAATTGCAAGTAAAACCGCTTGACTTCAGTAGCTCAGTATGATATTATACTTCTCGCAGTCGGGTGACTAGCTCAACTGGCAGAGCAAGCGACTCTTAATCGCTAGGTTCAGGGTTCGAGTCCCTGGTCACCCATTCGACCGACTCTTTAGTGAGTCGGTCTTTTTTTTCCTCCCTGCTCTGGCTATTACCAAACTCCCCCGACCTTGACACACTTTGCATCACCTCGATAAAATATAAACATACGTTTATGAAACAAAGCTTTATACATCCTGTTTCACTTTTCCGGTCGAGATACAAGCTATGGAAAACTGGCGCGAACTAAAAGCGATGGTGAAAGCCCTTGCCGGAGTTACCCGGCTGGCCATCATCTACCACCTCTCGCGAGACGAAAAAATATCGGTCTCCGATCTCTCGATCACTCTTGGTATCAGCCAACCGCTGGTATCCTGGCACTTGCGCAAGCTGCGCCGCGCCGGTCTGATCGAGACGCGCCGTGAAGGGCGACAGGTATACTGCATCTTCAATCAGCAGCGTTTCCGATCCTGCTTGCAGCGCCTGGAAGGACTGATTGATCCATCCGTACAGAGCATGCCACCGGTAGGAGCGGCCCTGATAGAGGCTGAAGCGGAAAGGGAAGATTCATGAAAAGTACCCATTCATACCATAAGTCTACACAAAGACGCAGGTATAGCCGATACCTATTCATGACCTCAAGGTATCATTGCTCAGGTAATGTCAGCATCCCGATGAGTTTTTCAAGACGAGGAAGCATTGCTTGAGATTAGCCAGAGAAAAACATTACGCACATTTAACAGTGCATGTATCTGGCGTTAAAGAATGTATGATACGTCTTTTTTAGCAATAGATAATCCAATTCGTTTTTGCAGAGGTAGAAAAGGAACCACATGATAACCCAAACACGCAATAGTGCGCCTCCCGCTTCAGACCAGGCTTTACAGGGCACAGCCATGCTCGCCAGAGGAAAAGCAATGACACAGCAACAGGCCCTGCAAAGCGGAAAAACCGGAAAAGCTGACCTGCACATGCATAGCACTTATAGTGATGGGTGCGCCACCATTCAGCAGATTCTCGACCACGTACAGCACAATACCGATCTGGACGTTATCGCGATCACCGATCATGATGTGATTGAAGGGGCGTTACGCGCCCGCGATCTCTGGGAAAAGGGCTCATATCGCTTTGATTTTATCGTTGGCGAAGAGATAACGACAAAAGAAGGGCACCTGCTCGGCCTGTTTATCGAGCACCGTATCCCCTCTGGTCTGAGCATGGAGCGCAGCATTGATCTCATTCATGAACAGGGTGGATTAGCCGTGATTGCCCACCCACTCCATCGCCTCTTCAGACATAGCTGCCAGCGTTCGGTGATGGATCGCATTCACGCCGCAAAAGACGTCTGGTTTGATGGTGTTGAGACCTGGAACGCCAGCTTCTGCGGTATCTATGCGAACCGCCACGCTATGGTAGTCAATCGCTCAGTCTATGGCTTACCCGAGCTTGGAAACAGCGACGCCCATTCATTGAGCGCCGTTGGCCGAGGGTGCACCTGGTTTGCCGGAAAGACGGCACAGGAGATTCGCGCCAACATTACCGCAGGCCAGACAGCCCCAGGAGGCACATTCTGGGATATGCAGGCGTATGTCCAGTGGGTACGCTACCTGATGAGCAAGGAAGGCCGTCAGGGACGCCGCCAGCATGCAGAGCTTCTGAGCTTTGAACAACAGGCAGAACTCGCCTGAGCAGACACTTTGCACGAGAAGGCTTGCACTCCCAATCGAAAAGAGCGGGATGCAAGCCTTTATCGAATCCAGGATCGGCTGGAAAGTCATATCCGTAAGTCCATATCCTATTGAAAAGGACTCACATTCCAGGTATACTTTTTCCGACAACATTTAGACTGTGGGTTTTTTCGTCGCCTGAGAAGAAGAGGCCAACAGCAGGGTCACACAGGAGCTTTACAACAGCCCTTAGGGCAGGAAGCAGGCCCCAATCCCCCTTTAAGAAGTAGAATGGTTGGACGATAATCTTTATCAGGGGAAAAGCAAAATATCTCTACCAAAAAGTGCTAGTCCTCTCAGGGGCAAGTGTGATACAATAAGTGTATGTTTAGCAGTCGCTTACAGCAACGAGCCAGGCAGCTGGTCATGATATTGATAAAACCATTGGCCCGCCTGGGAATCACTCCCAATATGCTCACCGGCATCGGGCTATTGTTGAGTGTCTTCACCGCAATAGTCATTGCTCGGGGTTATTTGGTTATTGGGGGGTGTCTGGTGCTGTTAGCGGGCATTTTTGATATGTTTGATGGGGCAATGGCCCGAGTTCGCCAGTCCGCCACAACCTTTGGCGCTTTTCTGGACTCGACGATTGACCGCTATTCAGAAAGTATCATCCTGTTGGGCATGCTTCTTTATGCATACTGGCATCCCAATCTACAGGACCCATTATGGCCTTTTCAGAATGAACAGATGTGGATGATTACTTTCATCTATCTCTCTGTGGTCGGCTCTTTAATGGTAAGCTATACAAAAGCTCGTGCCGAAGGATTAGGGATAGAGTGTAAGGTTGGAATTCTGGCCCGCCCTGAACGTGTCATTCTACTGGCACTTGGACTCTTAACCAACACTGGTATCTGGGCGCTTGCCCTGCTAGCGGTGTTCTCAAATGTGACCGCGGTCGAGCGTATGATTGCAGTCCGGCACACCATTCGCCAAGACTCTCATGCGCGAACGCACACAGAACAACCGGCCAGCAATATCAGTGGCAGTTATCCGACTGGAACACAGGGAGCGAACAGCGAGAGAGAGCAAGATGTTCGTTCCATCCCTTCCACCGTGCCGCCGTTCGGTGGGGGTTCGCAGCAAGACTAACTCAAAATGGCGTATAGAACACAAGATCGGACTGAGTACATAGAAGAACAAACTGTTTTTGTTAATCGTGCGTGGATGTGAGCATGTAAGTGGAATCCCGCCTGTTTGTTCATCCTAATCATCATAGCTTTACAGGTAAGTCACGGCTCTAAGAGAAAGCAAGGGGGCGGATTTGTAAAGGGCAACCAAAGAGGCAGAGAATTTCCTTTCCGCCCTTGTTGAGCATATCCGTACACAATACAGAACGTGCAATTGGCCCGGTAGTGATAAAACCTGGCTACAATGTCGTACACAGCATTTTCACCGGGACAGCAACGAAGGTAGCTCAATCAGGCCCGAAATACGCGTTCGCCCGTCTATCTTCAGTCGAGCATACTCTATGGTGATTCCCTGTGCTCCGTCCGTAGTGACTGAGACTGGAGATCTTAGTGACAACACATAATACAGATCACGAGCACAACGACGTTGATGCTGCTGTCGCTCAGCATCCCTCTGTCCCCGAATCCACAATTGATTCTACTGCTTCTGAGAATGAGACTCCTGCGGCGGTAGAAGCAAAGGACCCCTCTGCCGAGCAGCCCGCTGAAGAGGAGAAGACGAAACATGCCGCCGCTTCGTCTGTGACCGAGGTAGCAAACGGGGCAACAGAAACAACCGAGGAAGCAACGACTGCCTCAACTGAGGAGTCAACACAGCAACACAGCGACCAGCAGGAATCCCCTGCTGACATTGAGCCCAAAGAGCAGGTGACAGAAGAAGCGCCTTCTTCTGAGGCTGAGACAGAGCAGCAACCGGAGAAATCAACAGAGGAGCAACCTGTTGCTGTTACCACCACGCATGAGTCTCAGGCCGAAGAACCTGCCGTTGTATCCGCACAACCAGAAACGGAAAAAGAGCAGAAGCCCGAACAGAAGGAGCAGGAGATATCTCCAGCCCCTGTAGCTGCTCAAGAACCTGAAAAATCAGCCGATATGAAGAAAGAGAATGAGACAAAGCAAGAAGAGGAGGGTTCGGCAGCCTTTGCCCTTCCACTGGTTGATGCAGAAGAGAACGTCATTCGGCCTTTTACGGCTTTTATCGAGGAGTTCCAGCAAGCTGAGGCGCAGGCACGCATTCAAGCCTCACTAAAAGAATCACAACTGGATACCTTCTCGCTTCTCTCACCCACACCCGAGACGCCTTTTATTGAGGTCAAAGAGGAAGAACAGCCCTCGACACAAGAAGCACCCAAAGAAGAGCAGGCGCCAGAGGTCCAGGCAGCCGAGGCCAGCCCCCAAACAGAAGAGCAACCGGTCTCCCAGGCTGCTGAAGCACAGCCAGAAGAGCAGCCCGCCGCTGCTCCTGAGCGCGCTGTTTCGCCTCTTTTGCGGCCCGCCAGCCGCTCTCGGTCCCGCAATCGTCATCACCGAGAGGAAAAGGAAGCGAAGGAAACCAAAGAGCCAGTTGTGGAAAAGGCAGAAACGGAGCAGCCGACAGAGGTACAACCTGCTCCGGTCGCGCCCGCAGAACCGGAACAACCACGTCCGGCTCGCCGCTATCGGTTTGATCGGCCTGCCGCTACCAGTAATCCAACCACACCGGCAGCCGCTGCTAACCCACCCACTTCTCAGGTCGCACGGAACGAGGAGACCAAAGAGGCACGGGCAACCCGCACCGAAACACCTACGGAACAGGCTCCTCAGGCGAAAGCGACCGCTCATTCAACAACACCTGAACAACAACCTACAACTACTACTAAATCACAAGGGCAGGAGACAGCGGAAAATGCCTCTCCAACAACAACGAAAGCAGAACATAGTCGTCGTCGTTCTCAGGAACGGCAAAAAGAGGCCGCCCCTGCAACTCCTCCAGCCTCAGAGGTGGTTCCTCCTATGACTGAACTTTCCCGACATGTAGAGGAGATCGCACCGGAAGATCTTCCTCCTCTCGAGTATTCAGAGTTACAGAAAACATCGCGTCGCCGTCGCCGCCATCGCTCAAGCGCTTCCAATAACGGAACCGCTGCGGCATCGTCAACCGAGACACCGACGCAACCGCAACAGAATCAGCCGACATCGTCTCGTCCGAGCCCGACCCTCCCAGCGGGAAGCGGCCTTTCGTACTCGATTGTTTCCGGCTATACCGTCAATCAGATGAATCAGGGCAACGATCTTGCCGGACCGTTTATGGCTCCAGAGCCTTCACCGGCTCGCGGTAGCGTCTTCTCACGCGATGGACGCACCACCCGCGCCGAGCTACTTCGGCCTCAGATCTACCCGGGTGGTAGTACATCCAGCAGTACGGGACGCTCAACGCAGCATCAGCAGCAGGAACAGATGAACACCGCTGCCCTCAATCATCTGGCGAATACGATTGTGCAGGCCTTCCAGCTCCAGACGGACCGCATGGTTGCAGAACTGCGGCGTCAGGCTCAGGCTCCGACTAACGTTTCGGTGTCACTGCCGCCCTTCCCATCCAATGAACGCGTCGGCGTCTTTGTGGATGTGGCAAACCTGCTGTACTCGGCGCGCACGCTGCGACTCTCTGTCGACTTCGGCAAGCTGCTGGATTTCCTGCGCGGTAATCGTCGTCTGGTTCGCGCACATGCCTACTGTCCAACCAGCCCGCAACAGGGCGATGAGCAGATGTTCTTGCAGGCAGTGAAGGGCCTGGGCTACCGCATCACGACGAAAAACTATAAGACCTTCTCAAGTGGTGCGAAAAAGGCAGACCTTGACCTTGACCTTTGTATGGACGTCGTGCGTCTGGTCGAAGGCAAGGCAGTCGACTGCGTTGTACTGGTCAGTGGAGACAGCGACTTTATGCCGATGCTCGACTACTGCTCCGATCATGGGGTACGGGTTGAGGTAGCCGCGTTCGACGAGGCCATGTCAGCCACGCTGCGCCAGAGCTGCGACCTGTTCATCAATCTGTCAATGCTCGAAGAAATCCGTTCGTAAAGCAAACTGTCGCGGCAACGCAAGAGCAAAAACAAGAGATCCGAGAGGCTGAATATGCTCTCGGATCTCTTTTCTATTGCACACAAGAAAGGACCCCCGTAAGAACTGTCTTTCTGTTTCTCAAACAACTCTTACAGGGGTCCGCTCTAGAAGAGAATGTAGGAACAAAGCACGGAAGTTCTTTCTAGATGGCCTGAATATGGGTTTGAATTGGAGCAAAGAGCTTATCAATGGTCAGCGTTGTCCGCTTATGGGCATTGGAGCACTCTTCAATAAAGGCATGGAAGAGTTTTCCCCATACAGGCTCATCGCGCCAGATCTCCTCCGGGTGGCACTGCGCAGCAAGCATGAAGCGATGACCAGGGACCTCAAGCAGCTCAGGGACACCATCTTCGGCATGCCCGCTGATCACTACGCCGGTTCCTTTGCTCTTGACCGCCTGATGATGCAGACTGTTGACTCTGGTCTCTCGCACACCGAGGATCTTTTCCATTCGCGAACCGGGCTCAATAATCACTTTATGAACCATATGATTGCGCGGGAGCTCCCAGTTCGGATGCTTCAGGCTACCAGGATATTGGCTCTGCAAGTCCTGATACAGGCTGCCACCAAGCGCGACATTCATCAACTGCATACCGCGACAAATCCCAAGTGTCGGAAGCTCTTTTTCTTTGACATAGCGCATCAGAGCCAGTTCTAGCTTATCCAGCAGCGGGTTTGTCTCACCAAGCATGGGGTGTGGCTCTTCCTGATATACGCTTGGATGTACGTCAATGCCTCCAGAGAACAGGATACCATCCAGACGAGGCAACAGAGTTTCCAAACCGCTAAGATCTTCAAAAATGGGAATCAAAATGGGAACACCGCCTGCCAACTCCACCGCACGAATATAGGCTTTGTTGTTAAAGAATATCGGTCTATCCGATTCCGCTCCCACCCCTGAATGACAGGGAATACCTATTAATGGACGCATTACCAGCCACTCCTTTTAACTGACGATGAGTTCAAAACAATTTCCAAAAACTATAAAGGATAATAAAAAAAGCGAAACACCAAACTTTTCTGTTTGTGCGTTCCGCAATGATGAGTGCTTATCTCTCATACGACGAAACGCAGCCTTGAAAGCATAAACCCGACCAGCTCCAGCCAACACTGGAGCTGAATAATGAGAAAAGGAACAATATTACGGGTTAATACTTCGCGAATGCGTTCTTGTCTCAATTCGAACTTCCCTATATTTCTTAATTGTTACAACATCTCTTTGAGGATGTTATACATTTATCATACAAGTAATGTCAAGAATGAAGGACTATTGGCCCTTTTAGCATTCTGTCAGCCTCCAAAGAAGATACGCCACCATTCTTCCCAGAAACCTCGCGCCGGTTGTTGCTGCTCTTCTGGTTTCACCTGCGCTGGCGGCGTCTCCTTCTCATTCACCAGAATAACAGGTTGTTCCCCGGGCTTGACATAACCAATATTACGCGCTTCCTGCTCAATCACTTTCGGATCTGTATAGTAGTCTACCTGTTTCTTGAGCGTTTCATGCTCCTGCTGAAGCTGTGCGTATTTCTGTTTCTCCTGGTCAAGCTGCTGCATCAAGCCGCTATTAGACCAGGCCTGCGCCAGCGAGCCAAGCAACAGAGCCAGGCACAGAAGCCCGGTCAGCCAGAGCACCGTATGCGTAAAAAAAGAAATACTTCTGGCTCGCCTCCTACCCTCCGTTTCCTCCCGGCCTATCGCTGACGTTATCCTTGTTTCAACCCGTACCCCAGGCTGTGATCTCTTTGGACGGTTTTGCACATGCACTCCTTACAATAGAAACACGAATCATGCACCCGCTTCCGTAGCTCTACCTTTATTGTACATTATTGTATGTGGAGAGAAAAAAAGATGACCCGCAACCGTCCCTACAGGCCACTTCATCCCTTTTTTTACTATCGGCAGAAGAAACCTAAAAATAAGCTGAGAAAAGCTGTGTTGATACAGTTATCTATCTAAACGAGGCAAAGCAGAAAATTGGTGGTTGAAAACCAGGAGCAAACCAGGGAGAAAAAGGGCGCGCACTATCGGCCCAACAGAACCAACAGTCCCATCAGGTCAAAGCCAAGCAACAGGCAATTAAAGGCGATACCCGCTGTAATCAGCGTGCGATAGAGAGAAGAGCGGTCAACAGTTTTGCGAACACGGCGCGATGTACGTTGCAGGGCATCAGTGTTCATCAGGGCAAGACGGAGCGCACCAGAGCGGCGGCTGATTGCTTCCTCAAACTCGCTATACATCTCCTCGATTTCGTCCTGTTCGGACCTGTGCGCCTCGCGCTCATGCGTCCGGGGCATCTCCTTCAAGATGTCAGAGACACGAAGCATCGGCTCGGTGGCATAGCTGTTCGTCATTTCCTGAGACTCCTGCACCTGTAAAGGATTTGTGCTCTTATAAATATCGGGAGTACAGAGCGTTGCGTTCATTGCATTACCTCCTAACCTGCTTATCTATTCTCTACACGCCCTATCTTATCGGAAAAAAGACAGAAAAACAGGGGTCAAATAGCCCATTCTGACAACTTTAAGCAGACTCTTAACCAGTTACAAGGCAGCTTTTATTTTCCATGCAGGCGCATTCAGTTTCTCAGTCTCTTCTTAATTTTCGCCAACTTTGCAAAAAAGCCCCCCGAAGCAGGCGTGGTTTCTCATGGGTTCTATAAAAACAGAGCATCTTATAATAGTGAACTCATCAAATCATATTTATAACTACAGCGCCTCTGTATACTGAAGCAAAAAGCAGAACACAAGCAGAAAGATACACCCGAGGAGTTCCACTATGTCTCGTATTGCCAATAGAAATAGCATAAAGAGAAAGGGGGATGACCACCCTCACAGCATGCGAATCGTCCCAAAACGCCTGGAGCTTGCAAGCTATCTTGAAGATATCTGGCAACGCTATTTCTCAGATGTTCAGCGTCCGAACGAGATTTATATTGGCTATTGCTTTCCCTGGAAAACGCGTCTCGGACTGATCCGCCTTGCCCTGGACAACTCCCATTCGTTTATAGGTATCAACTCACTGCTCCAGCTTGCAAACGTCCCGGAGAGCGTGCTTATAACGACCATCGCGCATGAGCTGGTACACTATGCGCATGGGTTTGGTTCGCCTCTGCCACGCGCACAGCAGCATCCGCACGCCAATGGCATTGTTGAGAAGGAGCTTGAGGCACGGTCTCTGGGCCCCCTTTTGCAGGAATGCAACGAATGGCTGGACCATCACTGGTACCCATTCTACGAGGAGCAAAAGGCCCGCGGTCGGGTTCGTCTACTGAGCGCACTCTACACAGCGAGGCGGCAAACTGTTCTATAAAGCAGCAGTATTTCACGAGAAGCGAATCAACTGATAATCAAACTCAAGTAGAGTATAATTACTGACGCTGCATAGAGGGGGGCAGAGGAATATCTTGACATCTCTTTTTGCCTGTGATATATTCTTGCTAGCTCCGAAGCTATGTACCACGCCACCTTACAAAACGATCAGTTTCACATTTTCCCGACTCGTTGAAGTGTTTCAGTGTAGTACATTGTCTTTGGTTCATGTGCTGGCACCTCTTACTTCATCAAAAACTACCCGTTGCCACAAACATTCTCATACAAGGGAGGAAAACCCTTCCTGATACATGTATTGTATTCTCTGTTTCCCACCAAATATTCAGGTTCAAGCCAGAAAGGAGAAAGGGCGCATTCCTCAAGCATGTTAATGCTGTCGCCCTACGTAACGTGAACATAGCCGAGTTAGAACAAAAAACCTTACCGGAGCTACGCGAAATTGCTCGCGATCTCGAACTCTCCGGTTACAGTACCCTCAAGAAACAGGACCTCGTCTTCAGACTTCTTCAAGCAAACACTGAACAGCAGGGCAATATCTTCAGTGCCGGTGTCCTGGAAATTGTTGACGAGGGCTTTGGCTTCCTGCGACAGGAACGCTTCCTGCCGGGAAATATGGATGTCTATGTTTCTCAATCGCAGATCCGCCGCTTTGGTCTTCGCAATGGAGATATGGTCATCGGACAGGTCAGGCCGCCAAAGGACAACGAAAAGTACTACGGCCTGCTGCGTGTTGAGGCAATCAATGGAGGAGATCCAGAAGCAGCAAAGAGACGCCCACATTTCGAGTTGCTCACTCCCATCTCCCCGCGCGAGATGTTTAATCTGGAAACAGGAGCCTCGAATATTTCCGGGCGTATCATCAACCTGGTTGCTCCTATCGGACGCGGACAACGTGGCCTGATTGTTTCCCCTCCAAAAGCCGGCAAAACGATGCTTCTCAAGTCTATCGCCAACTCCATCACCACCAACTATGACGATGTTCACCTGATGATTGCCCTGATCGGTGAACGCCCCGAAGAAGTCACAGACATGAAACGCTCAGTCAAAGCAGAGGTCATCAGCTCAACCTTCGACGAGCCAACCGAAGCCCATACGCGTGTGGCTGAAATGGTGCTCGACCGCGCCAAGCGCCTGGTTGAGGGTGGACGCGATGTTGTGATCTTGCTGGACAGCATCACCCGCTTGAGCCGCGCGTACAACCTGGCTGTACAGCCCAGTGGCCGTACCCTTTCCGGCGGCCTTGATCCAAGCGCCCTCTTTCCTCCCAAGCGCTTCTTCGGCGCAGCACGCAAAATTGAGGAAGGCGGCAGCCTGACGATTATTGCAACCTGTCTGGTTGATACAGGAAGCCGCATGGATGATGTGATCTACGAGGAGTTCAAAGGCACTGGCAATCTGGAGCTGGTCCTTGATCGCAAACTCGCCGAACGTCGTGTCTTCCCCGCTATCGACATTTCTCGCTCCAGCACCCGCCGCGAAGAACTGCTGCTCGACGAGCGCACCCTGCGCGCTGTGGTGGTTATGCGACGTATGTTCTCAACGCTGGCAGATCAGCCAGGTCGCAGCTCACTGGAAGCGATGGAAGCGTTGCTACAACATATGTCCAAAACAAGCAACAACATGGAGTTTCTGGCAACCCTCAAGGGGAACATTTCCTAGTGATCCGCCACACCTGACCGTTACGAGTCGGGAAACTCTCTCGGATACAAGGGTCCGCTCTAGAACGCTATCTCTTGCAGATATTCCAGTATGTGCGATAGCATAAGGTGTATGGCTTGTGAAGAATATATCTGCTAGCCATAGTTCGCTCTAGAGCGGACTTCATGGATTGGCTTTTTCTGGTGCAGGAGGTACTATGAGCACAACCTTCCAGAACATTATAGGAGGGAAGCGACAGGACGCGCACAGCGGCAAGACGTTTCAGAACATCAACCCCGCCACAGGTGAACTGCTTGGCACTTTCCCTCTCTCTGACGAAACTGATGTAGAGGCAGCCGTCTCCGCCGCTCGCACTGCCTTTGAGCACTGGCGGCTCGTCCCGGCTCCCAAACGCGGTGAAATCCTCTTCCGGGTCGGCGAACTGTTGTCCCGCTACAAAGAAGACCTTGCACGCATTATGACCCGGGAAATGGGTAAGGTTTTAAAGGAGACACGCGGCGATGTCCAGGAGGGCATTGATATGGCCTATTATATGGCCGGTGAAGGACGTCGTCTCTTTGGCTATACCGTTCCGGTAGAACTACCCAATAAATCTGGCATGGCACTACGTGATCCGGTCGGCGTTGTTGCCTGTATCACTCCCTGGAACTTCCCGGTTGCTATCCCCACCTGGAAAATGTTTCCCGCTCTCATCGCTGGCAACACCATTGTGTTGAAGCCTGCTTCCGATACACCGCAAAGCGCGTTCCGGCTTGTGGAGATCCTGCACGAAGCCGGGATTCCCGAAGGAGTCGTGAATATCGTCTTTGGCTCCGGACAGACCGTCGGTGAGGCACTGATCCATCACCCTGATGTCTCGATTATTTCCTTTACCGGTTCAACCGAGTCAGGACGCCACGTCGCTGTAGAGGCAGCTAAATCGCTGAAACGCGTCTCACTGGAAATGGGCGGCAAAAATGCCATTATCGTGATGGATGATGCTGACCTCGAACTCGCTGTCGAGGGTATTTTATGGAGCGCCTATGGCACCACCGGACAGCGCTGCACCGCCTGTAGCCGCCTGATTATCCATCAGGATGTGTATGAGAAGCTGCTGACCCTGCTGATTCCACGCATCGAGAAGCTACGCCTCGGAAATGGGCTGGACGAAGCAAGCGACGTTGGACCGGTCATCAACAAGCGACAACTGGAATCCATCCACGAGTATGTGAAGATTGGTCAGAGCGAGGGAGCTTCGCTTGTCATCGGCGGCAAACCGGCGACAGAGGGCGAACTGAGTAAGGGCTTCTTCTATCAACCCACGCTGTTTAAAGATGTGAAGCCAGATATGCGCATTGCGAAAGAAGAGATCTTCGGTCCGGTCCTCTCGGCCATCAAGGTCGCTTCCTTTGAAGAGGCAATTGCCGTCAATAACGACACCAAATATGGTCTCTCCAGCGCCATCTACACACAGAATGTCAATCGTGTACAGCAAGCCGTACGCGATATCACTACTGGCATTCTCTATGTAAACTCGGGAACGACGGGCGCAGAAATTCAGTTCCCCTTCGGTGGTACCAGAGGCACCGGCAACGGACACCGTGAGGCCGGCATTGCTGGCCTGGATGTGTTTACCGAGTGGAAAGTCGTCTATACGGACTACAGCGGTAAGTTGCAAAAAGCACAGATTGATAACCAATAACATCGTTGGCGGCAGGGCTCATTGAGTCCTGCCCTCCCTCCCTGCATCTCCCTCAAACACTATATACATATTCTTCTATCTGTTACACAATAAACTTGACAGTGGCATGATTTTCATGTTAAGAAGCAAAAGGGCCTTACATAATATCACCAAAGGGAGGGGATGGCACGTTGACAGAAGAGCAACCACCAGTTTCAACCACGCATATTCAACAATTTATGCAGCGGCGTCTGACCGCCTTGCAAAAGCGGAATCTCTTGCGCACGTTACCTCTTCTGGAACATGGGAACGAGCCCCGCATAGAGCTTGCCGGACGTAGCCTGCTCAATCTGAGCTCCAATAACTATCTCGGCCTGGCAACAGACCCTGCCCTGCGTGATGCGGCCATTGAGGCAACCAGACGGGACGGCTGTAGTTCTGGCTCCTCTCGCCTGATTGCAGGCAACAGCGTCGCCTATCAGCAGCTTGAACAGCGGCTGGCACGCTTTATCGGCCAGGAAAGGGCACTTCCTCTTTACCAGCGGCTATAGCGCTAATATCGGCGTGATTACGGCTCTTGCAGGCCCACAAGATGTCATTCTCGGCGATGCCCTCAACCATGCCAGTATTATTGATGGCTGTCGGCTCAGCGGCGCGACCTATAAAACATATCCCCATTGCGATACGGCCGCGCTTGCCAAACTCCTTGCAGCGCTCGATCTTGAGGGAAAGAAGGGCGTCCGGCTGGTGGTTACGGAGACAGTTTTTAGCATGGATGGCGACCTCGCCCCGCTAGAAGACATTGCTCGGCTCTGCCACACACACAACGCCCTCCTGATTATCGACGAGGCACACGCAACAGGTTGTTTCGGCCCCGGCGGGCATGGACTGGCCGCGCATCTGGGGATTACGCCCTATGTCACTGTAGCGGTCCATACGTTGAGCAAGGCGCTTGGCGGCTTCGGCGCTTTTGTCACTGGGAGCGAACTGGTCTACCAGTATCTTCTCAATGTGGCTCGGCCTTTTCTTTTTACTACGGCGCTTCCTCCGGCCACGATTGCCGCCGCTCAGGCTGCGCTCGATCTCATCGAACAGGACCCGAGCCGGATAACTGAGTTGCAAAGAAAAGCAGCCTTCCTGCGCACTCATCTCAAAGCCCTGGGCTTCCATACACTTCAATCCGAAACGCATATTATCCCGCTCCTTGTCGGGGAGTCCACCACAGCCCTGCGCATGGCCGAACTCCTCCGCGAACACGGTCTGTACGCTGTCGCGATCCGCCCGCCGACCGTGCCTATGGGTCAGGCGCGTATTCGGCTGAGCGTTATGGCAACCCATACACAACAGGATCTGCTCTTTGCGGTAAACATACTGGAAAAGGTAGGCAAGCAACTAAAACTACTCCAGGAGAGGATTTGTGGAGAGTAATACAATCAGGCTGGAACAGGCAGACAAGCGGTTTCTCTGGCACCCATTTACTCAGCAACAGGCCTGGGAAGCAGAGCCACAGCTTATTATTGAACGCGCTAAAGGCTGCTATCTCTTCGACAGCAAAGGCAGGCCCTACCTCGATGGTGTGTCCTCGCTCTGGGTCAATGTACATGGACATAATCACCCGGCACTCAATGCAGCCCTTCAGGCACAGCTTCAGAAAGTGGCTCACACGACCTTTCTCGGTCTGACACATCCACCCGCGATCGAGCTTGCACAACGCCTGGCAACCGTGACGCCCGGTCAACTCACCCGCGTCTTCTACTCGGATACAGGAGCTGCAGCGGTCGAAATAGCGCTTAAAATGGCGCTTCAATACTGGCAACAGTGTCCTGACCCTCAACCACAAAAACAGCGCTTCTTTTCGCTTGCAAACGCCTATCACGGCGATACGGTGGGAGCTATGAGTGTCGGTCAAATTGATCTGTATCGGCAGGCCTATGCAGCGCTTCTCTTCTCACCAGTGCACGCTGATCCCGGGATTCCCTGCTCCTGTCCGCTTTCCTGTACGCGTCATGGCGTTCCCTGCATTCACGAAGTGGAGCGTATCATTGCAGCTCATCACCGCGAACTGGCTGCGATGATTGTTGAGCCACTGGTGCAGGGAGCGGCGGGCATTCGTGTCTACCCGGCAGGCTACACCCGCGCATTGTGGGAATTGGCAAAACAATATCACCTGCTCTTTATTGTCGATGAGGTCGCTACTGGCTTTGGCAAAACGGGGCGGCTCTTTGCCTGCGAACATGAGGGAATCGAGCCCGATATTATGGCGCTTGGAAAGGGTATTACCGGTGGCTACCTCCCCCTGGCCGCCACCCTTACCACAGAAGAGATCTACAGGGCTTTTCTGGGCCCTGAGCGCACCTTCTATCATGGACATACCTACACGGGCAACCCACTCTGTTGCGCCGTTGCATTGGCAAATTTGGCCCTGTTTGAGCAAGAGCACACGTTGGACCGACTGCAAAGCAGAATTGACCAGCTTGGTCAGGGACTACGGCAGCTTGCCACACTGCCCGGAGTCGTCGCGACACGTCAGTGTGGCATCATGGCGGGCATTGAGCTGCAAACCAGCCCGGAACAGCCTCATCCAGAGCGCCCCGTTCTGCAAGAGGCGCGTCGACGTGGCATTCTATTGCGCCCACTTGGCAATGTGCTTGTGGTCATGCCGCCGCTGGTGATCTCTGAGCAGGAAATGACCTTCCTGCTCAACACCCTCTCAATCATTCTAGCAGACAGGAACGGTGTATGAGTACAAAAGGAATCTTCATTACGGGTACCGATACGGGCGTCGGGAAAACGACGATCAGTGGCATGCTCGCGGTAACGCTGCGGCAGCAGGGGATGCGTGTTGGTGTGATGAAACCGGTTGAGACAGGATGTCAGAGCGATGAGGACGGCCTGCAACCTCAGGACTCGCTCTTGTTGCGGCATCTTTCAAGGTGTCACGCTCCCGCCCGCACCATAACACCTTATTGCTACGCGGAACCCCTTGCTCCTGCGCTGGCAGCGGAGCGGGCAGGAGAAAGTATCTCCCTTGACCATCTCATCGCCTGCTACCGCCAACTGGAAGCAGAACATGATATTGTACTGATCGAGGGTGCAGGTGGTCTGCTCGTTCCCCTGACCGGGCAGGCAACCTTTCTCACTTTGATCGAACGGCTGGATGTACCACTACTTGTAGTTGCACGAAACGTGCTCGGTGTCATCAATCACACCGCGCTGACGATCCGCGTTGCCCGACAGAGCGTCCCGGTGCTGGGTATTCTTCTGAACCATCCCTGCCCGGCAAGCGATGAGGCGACCAGAACAAACAAAGAGGCTCTGATGCGATGGGGCGGGGCGCCCGTGCTTGGAGAGATCCCGTTTCTCCCTGAACACACAGAGGAAACATTCCTGCACTATGGCTCGCAGATACCGCTTGAGCCCCTTTTATCATGTCTTTCCTGATTCTCATATGACACGGCAGGAGGTATTCGCATGGACTTTCACCATCTGGCAGACAAGGCGCTTGCAGGGACAACGCTCAGCCGGGATGAATGCCGCTCTGTTCTGCGCTGTCCAGATCACCATATCCTTGAGCTACTCAGCGCCACCTATCGCGTGCGCCACCACTACTGTGGGAACCGGGTCCATTTCCATATGCTGATCAACGCCAAAAGTGGCATCTGCCCCGAAGATTGTCATTACTGCTCTCAGTCACACATCTCTACGGCCGAGATCGAGCGCTACCCGATGGTCAGCATGCAACGCCTGCTTGAGGGTGCCCGCAAAGCGAAAGAGGCGCAGTGTCGACGTTACTGCATCGCGATCAGTACCCGTGGCGCGAATAACAGCGAGATCGCCTTTCTCACCAGGGCCATTCGTCACATCAAGGAGAATGTTGATATCGGTATCTGTTGCACGGTTGGTCTGATCTCCGAGGAAAAGGCGCAGATGCTGCGTGAAGCCGGAGTCGAACAGCTCAATCATAACCTGAACACCAGCGAACGCTATTACTCGATGATCTGCACGACGCATACCTACCAGGATCGTCTGAACACACTCCATGCCGCTCGACGTGCCGGATTACAGCTTTGTACTGGCGCGATTTTCGGACAAGGAGAGACAGAAGAAGATATCATTGATGTTGGGCTGGCTTTACGGGAACTGGCTCCCCAATCCATCCCGATCAATTTCCTTATTCCCTTTGAGGGAACGCCTTTTGCCCATCACCGCTACCTCCGTCCATATGACTGCTTGCGGATCCTCTGTCTGATGCGCCTGCTCAATCCGGCCCAGGAGCTACGAGTCTCGGCAGGACGCGAAGTACACCTTCGCTCCCTGCAACCGCTGGCGCTCTACGCTGCGAACTCAGTCTTTGTCTCCGGCTATCTGACATCTTCCGGTCAGGGCTATCAGGAGACCCGCCAGATGATTGCTGATATGGGGTTTGAGCTTGAGGAAACAGATGAGCATGCAAACGAGCAAGCGTAGAGTTGTAGTAACCGGCATGGGAGCGATTACCCCGCTTGGGAACTCGGTAGAAAGCTTCTGGCTCCGCTTATGCCAGGGGCACAGCGGTATAGGTCGGATTACGCAATTTGATGCGTCGCGCTTCCAGACTCAGATAGCCGCCGAGGTACGGAACCTGACGCTTCCGCCTTTTCTCGATGAAAAGCTGCGGCGGCGTCTACCCCGCTTCGCCCTTTTTGCCCTTCTGGCCGCCCTTGAGGCCTGGCAGGATGCCGGACTTCATACCGCCTCGTTTGATCCCTGCCTGGCTGGCGTCTCTATCGGGTCCAGTCATGGGGGAGAAGAGTTCGCACTTGCAGGCGCGGCGGCCCTTCAGACACAGAGCCCGATCAGTCCGTATATCATCCCGGGAATGCTCAGCAGTAGGGCAGCAGCACAGATCGCTCTCCATTTCGGTCTGCACGGCCCAACCCTTGCCCCGAATGCCGCCTGTGCGACTGGCGCTCAGGCAATTGGTGAGGGCGCAGAACGAATCCGACATGGAGACGCTGATATCATGCTCTGTGGAGGCGCGGAGGCCTGTATCACACCGCTCACACTGGCGGGGGATCAGGCAACGGGCGCACTCTCTCGGCACAACAATGCCCCGGAAGAGGCGAGCCGCCCCTTTGATCTGAAGCGTGATGGCTTCGTGCCCGGAGAAGGCGCAGGCATCCTCGTACTGGAAGCATATGAGCATGCATGCACACGTCACGCCCCGATCTATGCCGAACTGAAGAGCTATGCCTGTACGATCGATGCAACTCATATGACCCGCCCGGATCCCGAGGGAACGTATCTGGCCCTGGCAATTCGGCAGGCACTCCAAAAAGCGAACCTGCATCCGGCGAGCATTCATGCTATCTTTGCCCATGCGACAGGTACCCGCCTGGGTGACACGGCGGAAGCAATGGCGCTTTTACAGGCATTTGGACCCACGCTCGCCCATATCCCTGTAACCGCGATAAAAGCCAGTCTGGGGCATCTGCTCGGGGCCTCCGGAGCGGTACAGGGTATCGCAGGAGTCCAGGCACTACAGAAACAGTGCCTTCCGCCAACTATCACCCTGACCGAGGTTGACCCAACCTGTGCCCATCTAGAGCTTGTTCGGCATACCAGAGCCCATCAGCATCAAGCGGTGCTTTCCTGTTCCAGCGGCTTTGGGGGCTACAACGTTGCCCTCATTTTTTCCCGCTGTGAGTGAAGGGCATCTCCCCTATATCCCCCTCCCTATGCTACAATGAACATAGCCATATACAATTATGGCTCTCTTGAGGATACGTTATTTCCGTTCTTCCGCTCTTATTCATCACTGCGGAACAGGGGTATAATAAACCGCGAACCGAAATGCCTGGCTCCGCCGGCGCTGAAAAGAACAGGACACCTTATCTTTCATACCCGCAACAGCGCATGCTGCTTGTCCAGGCCTGGAGCCAGATGGACAGGGAAACAGATGTTTCCAGGTCATTATCTCTTTTTTGAGGAGTATTACCGGTGAACAATAATACATTGATCAAGTGGGCGGATCTGCGCAACCGTGCAGTATATGTCCCGAAACTGGGTAAATCACTGGGAACCATCGTTGATTTTTACTTTGAGGAAGATACAGGCGCGATCAATGCTCTGCGCGTGCGCACACGTGTAGAGGGAGATTATGCGCTGCCAGTCATGGCACTCAAGCGGCTGGAAAGCGATCGAGTAACTATAGCTAACGAAAACATGCTCATCAGACTCCTGCCAGCACATCCCCAGAGTGAAGCATTGATCGGACGCCCGGTTGTGGACGAAAAGGACAACGTTCTCGGCAGAGTTAGTGATATCTGGCTTGCCACTGAGCCTCTGGTGGCACTGCGCCTGGGCGCGCTCGAAATCACCCCTGAGGGTTCTAGCAGAACAAAGACCTTTCCTGCCGACGCGATTGTTTCCAGCACCAGCGAAAGAATCGTGATTCAGAACCAGGTTGCCCGTAAACTCCGCTAGGAGGAGAAACGAAAAGACAGGGCTGGCAAGAATGTGCTGGCCCTGTCTCCTTTTTTGGTCTTCTTCCTCGTTCGCTACATGCCCCCACGCAGGCGAGCGGCTTCCTCTTCCGCGGCACGCGCCTCACGCCGGCGATATAACTTACGAAGCGCCTCGGCTTTTCGCAGCCAGTTATCGGGATCATTTGGCGCGAGCCTGATCGCTTCATCTGCGGCTATCAGGGCCTCACCATACCGCCCCATCAGTTTTAAGATCAACGATTTATTATGGAGGGCTGAAACCATGCGTGGGTTCAGGATCAGAGCACGATCATAGGCATCGAGCGCCTGCCTGTACTGGTTCAGACGATACAGGACATTGCCTTTTCCGTTCCAGGTAGCAGCCGCATTCGGGTTCAGCCGCAGCGCCTCATCATAGGCAGCCAGCGCTTCCTGATAGCGCCCCAGATGGCTCAAGACATTCGCTTTGCCGTTCCATGCCAGCGCGTAGTTTCGATCGAGTTGTAAAGCACGATCGAATGCAGAAAGCGCTCTCGCATATGCTCCCATCTCATAATGAATCTGCCCTTTGCGCTCCCAGACCTTCACATAATAGGGATCGAACTGAAGCGCCTGCTCGTACTGTTCCAGCGCGCTTTTCAGGCGTTGCTGTGCGTACAGTACGTTGCCCATACCATAATACGCGGGAGCGAAACGAGAGTCATGCCGCAGCGCCTCTTGATAGGCCACACTGGCCTCTTTGAGCCGTCCCATTTCATAGAGAATCAGCCCTTTATTGTTCCAATTGGCGGCTGCATTGCTATCATAGTTCAGCGCCTTTTCCGCCGCATCAAGCGCCTCCTGATACCGTTTAAGATGTCGCAGGACCAGACTTTTATTTGCCCAGGCCAGCGCCATACTCGGATCATACTGTAACGCCTGATCGAATGCATGAAGCGCCTGCTCATGTCGACCCAGTGCGCTGAGGGCAGCCCCTTTTCCATTCCAGGCAACAGCGTTTGCTCTGTCCAGTAAGATCGCTTTATCAAAGGCATCGAGCGCCTCTTGATTACGGCGTAAACGATTCAACGCGGCTCCCTTGCTGTTTAGCGCCCCAACAAAATTGGGGTCTACCTGCAAGGCGCGTTCAAATGCCTGCAAGGCTTCCTGATGCCTGCCCCACATCGCCAGCGTTAGCCCTCGGCCCTGCCACGCCTGTACATTGGAGCCATCAACCTGAATCAGTCGGTCATAGGCTTCCAGTGCTTCCTTGATCCGTCGTTCAGAATACAGGCGGTAGGCATCCTGCAACAGACGGTCCGTTTCAGGTTGCCTGGTCCGGGTCACAACAACCGGATTAGAGACCGGTATTGAACGTGGTGTATTGATCGCCGAGAGCCCATAGGTCTCGCCACTTACCTGCTGTTGCTCGATCCGTCGGATTGTTTCGAGCACCACTTCAGCACTTTCTGGACGCAACGCCGAATCCATATTCAGCATCTGTTGAAGCAGGTCAGATAATTCCTGTGGAACCTGCGGATTCAACTCACTTGCGGGCTTGAAGAAGAACGGCTGATCGCTTGGATCAACTCCCGTCAACAACTGGTGAAGAAGCGCCCCCAGGCTATAAATATCGGAGCGTGGAGTGCTCTGGGCTTTCCCATATTGTTCAGGAGCAGCATAGCCGGGTGAACCAAGCGCAATCGTATCATGGGCCTGCCCGGGCTTAAAAACGCGTGCAATGCCGAAGTCTATCAAATAGATATGTCCATTTCCACTGATCATCACATTTGACGGCTTCAGATCGCGGAAGATGATCGGCGGTTGATGATTATGCAGATAGGACAAAACGTCACAGAGCTGTTTTGCCCAGTTCAGCACCCGCTCAAGCTCAAGAGGACCGCCATTTGCCTTTTCAAGCGTATCTTCCAGGCTCTCACCCTCGATAAAATCCATCACGAGGTATGAGCGCTCACCTTCATTAAAATGGTCATAGATACGGGGCAAATTGGGATGTAAAAGCTCAGCCAGAAGCTGTGCTTCTCGCTCGAATGACTCCTCGGCTTCTTTAATACTGCTACCGGTCAGCCCAGCGCGGCTCATCTCTTTAATCGCGATAGGGCGATTATTGAAACGGGTATCAGACGCCTTATAGACAGCGCCCATTCCCCCCTGACCGATGCGGAATTCAAGTTGATACCGCCCATTAAGCAGGGTTTGTTCCGGGAGTGTTCCAGTTGTATGTTTAAACGGGAGTGGAGCAGCACAAAACTGGCAGAAGCGTGCCTCAGCCGGATTGGCGGCCCCACAGCTCTCGCAGAACTGCTCCTCTATTGACATAGGTCTCGCTACACTTCTTCACTGCAAAATAGATTTTAACAGTTAAACGTTTCGGATGGGCTCTTTGTTGCAAAAACAAAGAAAATTCCTCATACGAAGAGGAAATTTCTGCATATGCAGTTTACCTGTACCGCTCTTATGATAGCATATCTGTGCCCACAGTGGGGCTACCAGCTTCTGTCACCCGCCAGAGCTGAAGCCATTCATCGATACTCAAGGTCTCAGCACGGCGCATCGGATCAATATGTGCGGCAGCTAACCAGCCACGAACCTCCTCATTTTTCAGATGTAGCCCCCGGGCCAGCGCATTATGAATCTGCTTACGCTTTTCTGAAAATCCCGCCTGTACAAGCTTAAAGAAGCGCTTCTGCTCTTCTGGCGCAAGCGGTACTTCATCATAAACATCCACCTGCAAGACAGCTGAATCAACCTTCGGGGCAGGATAAAACGCCTGAGCCGGTACCCGCGTAATGATCCTGGGCTTGCCAAAAAACTGAATGCTGACACCAAGCAAGCTCAAATCCCCCGGTTCAGCCACAGCTCTCTGTGCCACTTCGAGCTGAACCATGACAACCAACCGACGCGGCTTATGCGTCACATCTTGCAGGAAATGCCGGAAGGCGGCGGCAGTCAGATAATAAGGAAGGTTAGCAACAAGCTTGTATGGCTTACCCTCAAAGGAATGATCGGGATTCAAGAAGAGCATATTTTGCGCAACCAGTTCCACGTTCGGCAGATGCGCAGTCGTTCTTCTCAGCAGGGCCAACATGTCCCGTTCCAGTTCTACCGCGACCACTTTTTCAGCATGGAGAGCCAGTTCACGTGTCAGAACCCCAGTTCCTGCGCCGACTTCCAGCACTTGCTCATCTTTCTGTAGCTCTGCCGCGGCAACAATTTGTTCCAGAATGCCACGGTTGATCAGAAAATTCTGCCCGAACGATTTATTGGGACGCATCTGATGAGCGAATAACAGCGTTCGCAAATCCCGGACATTGGTTAAATCGAGCGAGGCTATTTCTTTATCGCTTAACAACTTATCTCTTGTTTCAGACACAGAACCGATCCCCACACTTTCCTGCTTACAAACAGTATCTCAGTCTTTCAGCCCTCAGCAACTCTGAGAGGGAAGCACACGACAGCTCATTTCGCTGTTTCAATCTCACTACAATGATTGGTGACCCGTGGTTCCATGAGCATAATGGCATCGTCTTCCGAGCTTCCTGTTTCAAGCCTACCACCAGTTTGTCATTCTGCACTAGAGAACCCTGGCCAACTATCATACACCATATTACCATATATCTCTTCAGAAGGCTCGTTCTTCGCTCATCAGGATTCGCTTCAGAAAACTGTTCCATTCGATCAATAGAATCGTTCTAACAAATAGAGAGCGGGTCGTTGATCCGTTCCAGGATCGAAAGCGCAGATGCTTTCCTCAGCGTGGAGGCCGGACAACGCGCCTATCTCCATCATAATGACAACACAAGAACATTCCTGGTAGCCATGCCGATTACACCGGCTAGCTCATAGTACCAGACTTACAACAAAACAATCTCTCAAAACGTTATAGTCGTCGATATGTGTTAAGGGTTTCATATTCTAGAACTATTCTCAGTCAGGCGTCTTTTTGTCTGTGTGGGTTATCGTTTTTCCTCACTTACTCACTTTCACTTGCGGGGAACATAGTGATCTGGGATGCGGTGCGGACAAAGGAGAAAGAGACCCGGCATTTGTCATAACCCTTGAAAACCCACACTTGCCAGGAAGGGATATATACTACTATGTCCATAGAAGGCCATAAAAAAAATAATATAGAAAAAGCCGATTCTATGCCCTCCACTTCAAATGAAAAGGAGAAACAGACTGCAACTCCATCTCAAGGAGAAACCAAACAACCTGAAAAAGCAAATGAGCATACCAAACCCGTTTCTCCTTCCTCACCTGTTCAAAAACAGGAGGATAGGCAAGAAAAAGAGAGCATAACGGCGAAAAAGGAAGAATCAACGCAGGGTTCTGATACTCTGAAAGGGCAGAAAACAGGCTCTTCGGATACGGAAAAAGCGGTTTCCTCTGAGAAGAAGGAACAGCCAGCACCACAGGTAGAGAAGCCGGTTTCCTCTGAGAAGAAGGAACAGCCAGCACCACAGGCAGGGAGAACGGCTGCGCCTATTCCCAGGCGCCCTGGTGGTCCCATTGCCTCTAGCCGGGAAGAGCAAAAGGGCAAAAGCGTATCTGAAGCAGATCGCTCTACACCCAAAACGCCCTCTTCTCCCGGCATCGCCAGCTCTTCTGATGAGGCAACGGTGCGCATAACACCGCAGCAGGCGGAGAAGAAAAGTGTCGCTTCTGCCATCCCCAAACGCCCTGTGCAGAATACGCCATCCTCTCCCGGTTTGACTGCGGAGGAGCAGAAGCCAGCACCCAAAGCAGAGAAACCAGCAGAGAACGCGCAGAAGTCCGGTCAGCAAAATGCCGGTCGTCCAGCGATTCCCAGGCGTCCGGCGCAAACACCCTCTTCTCCTGGTCTTGCATCCGGTTCAAGCAAGCAGCCAGAGAAGCAGGCGCCACACACCGAAAAGGGTGGAGAAGAGAAATCAAAGCAGCAGGCTGATATTGCTGAGCAGAAAACAACAGCTATTCCCAAAGCCGCAGCGCCACAAAAATCGGGCAAAGCGGATATCGCAGAGCAGGATACAGTCAGCATAACGAAGATATCGAGCGAAGAGAAACCCGGGAAACTGGCTGATATTTCGGAACAAAAGACAGCCGCCATTGAACGCTCGTCCTTGCCAAAAAATGCTGATGCACTTGCGGCCCAGAATACGGTTTTGCTGGAGCACCAACCGGTTCCGCAACCCTCTTCTAAAGTGCCGGGGCATACATTGCCAACAACGCCGCCCCCGGGCCAGGATAACGGCACCGATCTATCACTACAGCAGGGCATGCCTCCGGTTCGCAGCGATGACGTTTTTGAAAGCGCCGAAGACTTTGCGGAGCGTCGAGCGCGTGTGAACCGCGTCATGATCGTCAAGAAACGGCGTAAGGAACGCAAAGAAGGAAAACGCTTTCCGCTGCTTGCGCGTATTGCCGTGATTATCCTTTTGATCCTCATCGTCTTAACCTCGGGAGGAGGAGGCGCAGCTTTTGCTTACTATCAGGCGCAGTTGCCTCAGCTTCAAGGCATCGCGGATCACTCACTTTTCCAGACAACCCATATCTATGACCGCAACGGCAAGCCACTGTATGATCTCTATGACAAGCAGATCGGCAAAGGCCGACGCACATATGTTGACTACAAAAATATCTCGCCGCTGCTCGTTGAGGCCACAGTAGCGGTTGAGGATAAATCGTTCTGGGAGAACCCCGGGTTTGACTTCCAGGGTATTGGCCGTGCAATCACCAGCGGCGGTTCTGCGGGCGGTGGTAGCACGATTACACAGCAGCTTATAAAAGTCCAGCTTTTTGAAGGGCTGCCTCGTACACCCGAGCGAAAGATACAGGAGATCTTCCTTGCGGCAGGACTCAATCAGCAGTACCCGAAATGGAAGATTATGGAAATGTACCTCAACACCGTCAACTACGGCAATATTAACTACGGCGTTGAGGCGGCAGCACAGGACTACTTCGGTCTGAAGCCAAAATGTGACAAGAAAACCAATACGTGCATCCCGGCAGTCGCTCAGCTGACATTGGGGCAAGCAACGCTGCTGGCGGGCCTGCCAAATAGCCCGACCACGCTGAACCCAATCTACAACAAAGAGAATGCCCTGAAGCGTCAGCAACAGGTGCTGGCCTCGCTGTTGCGCGATAAAAAGATCACCGAGCAGCAGGCAAAGCAAGCTGCCGATGAGATGAAAAAATTCAAGTTTGTCTCTCACTCATCGCAGCAGAAAATGCAGGCTCCTCACTTTGTCAACTTTGTCATTGATCAGCTTGCCCAGGTGCTCGGTCCCGAAAATCTGCGCAATGGTGGTTATAGCATCTACACTTCCCTTGATCTTGATCTGGAAAAGAAGGTAGAGCAGATCACCTATTCAAACCTCTACGAGGAAACGTATGATAAGCTGAACGGCGTCTATACCGTCCTGAGCCGGGATCGGAACGTGAACAATGCGGCAGTCATGGTCATGAATCCACGCACTGGCGAGATTCTGGCAATGAACGGAAGCGTCAATTACAACAGCTCAACGCCAGAAGCGCAAGGGCAGGTGAATGCTGTCACCCAGACCTTCAGGCAGCCGGGCTCATCCTTCAAGCCTATCGTCTATGCAACCGCTTTTGAGATGGGCTGGTATCCTGGCATGATCCTGCCAGACCGAGAAACGCTCTATCCCTATCCTGATGGGAACGGCGTCAACGGTTGGTACACCCCGCAGAACTATGACCGTCAGTTCCGCACCAATATTCCGATGACCGCCCGAAAAGCGCTCGGAAACTCGTTCAACATCTCCGCGGTTGACACAGTAATGTTCGCGGGTATTCCCAACGTGCTGAACATGGCCGGACGTCTGGGAATTGACACCGTTGCCAAAGTAGATCCAAAAAACACCGGCGCATCGCTGGCACTCGGTGCAAAAGAGGCATCGCTGTATGAGATGACCGGCGCATATGCTGTTTTCGCCAACAAAGGAAAGCGCGTTCCACCGGTCTCTATTCTCAAGATTGTCGACAACCAGGGACGAACCATCTATCAGTACGATCCCAAAAAGCCGCAAGGTCAGCAGGTCGTCAAGCCTGAAGTTGCCTTCATGATCAGCGATATGCTCTCAGATAAAGAGGCTCGTTACCTGGAATTCCCACCCGGAAACGATCTTGAGTTGCCTGATGGCCGTCCGGCAGCAGTGAAAACCGGTACGACCGATAGCTTCAAAGATAACTGGACGATCGGTTATACACCATATCTGACCGTCGGTGTCTGGGCAGGAAACAGCGATAACAGCGAGATGCATGACGTCATCGGTCTGACAGGTGCAGGCCCGATCTGGAATCAGGTGATGGACTACGCCTCGAAGAAGTATAACTTCCCAATGGATGGCTTCACCCCGCCAGGAAACGTGCATAAAGTGCCCGTCTCCAATTACACCGGGCTCCTTCCGGGAGCAGGCGATCCTGTCAACGAGGACTGGATGATTGATAGCTTGCAGCCAACCATCTACGGCTCGAACTACTACGTCCCGACCGCAACCTGTGTCAACGGGAAGGACCAGAACGGGAAACCGTGTACGCCCCCGAAAAAGGACGACAAGAAGCCGTAAGCAACCGGGAACATACAGATCAAAGAGAGGCACCACTATGCTGGTGCCTCTCTTGCTTTGAGCGATATGATATGCGTAAATATGTTGGTTTCTTTGCCGGGTTGGCAAAGGCATACAAGCTATTTGGGAGGTTTCGCTATTATGGCTGATAAACCAGAACAGCCACCTGCGGTCGATCCAAACTATCGACCACTTACACGCACCGAACGCCGAAACCTGTGGCTCAAGTCATACGGCGATCACGATATCTCTTTACAGGTCTGGGTCAAGCTGGTCGAGCGGGAAAACGGAGAGATTCCTATCATGCTTCAGATGCATGGGGTGCTGATCTTCGGCACACTGATCAGTACTAGAGCATATGTCGAGTCGCATATCACCTCGATCAGAGAAAGGCTTCAGCAGGCACCGCAGGCAGCGGAGTTGCTGGAAGACCTGTATTCCAACCTGATTCCCCCAGAGGATCAACCGGAAATCGGGCCTGCTGGCCTGCCAATTCTGTTTGAATATCTGCACCTGCGTGATGCCACTATTATCAGCGCAGGGAGTCAGTTGACCGTTCCATACTGGCGGGGCAAAATAACCGCAGTTGACGCTTTTGTGCTGGATGTCGCCCTTCCCGGGGAATAGGAACGAAGGCAAAGCCAATAGCCGTTTCTGCCTCCGCAGGGCATTCCTTCGGAGGCAGCGAGCCAAAAAGAAAACCTGCGGCTTACTTCCCGCAGGCTTCTCACAGACTAGAAAAGTGATAATTGCTGAGGTGGTTCCTCTTTCGGGGCAGCAGAACCGGCCTCTTTCGGGGCTGTTGCCTTCATCCGCTCAGCTTCAGCAATCACGAGTGGGATCTTCTTAAAGTCCTCGCGGATCACGTTTTTCAGGCTTGCCTGATGGAGCCCGGCAGCAGGATGATACATTGCAATGCAAATATATCCATCTTTCTTCTGGGCGCGTCCATGAATAGCGCTGATCTTCGCGTTGCCGAAAAATTTCGCCATCGAGAAGCGGCCCAATGTCACAATCACCTGGGGCTTCAGAGCGGCAATCTGACGATCGAGATAGTCATTGCAGGCGGTTATCTCTTCAGGAAGTGGATCACGATTCGAGGGGGGACGACATTTGACAACATTGGTAATGAAAACATCAGAACGTTTCAAGTTGATGCTTGCCAGCAATTCATCTAGAAATTGCCCGGCAGGTCCAACAAAGGGGCGTCCCTGCTGATCTTCGTGATAACCCGGACCTTCACCAATAAATAGGACTCTGGCATTGGGGTTTCCTTCGCCTGGCACGGCCCGCTTCCGACCCTTACAAAGGTTACATTTTGAACACGTGGAGACTTCCAGCGCTACTTCTTGTAGAATCTCCTCCGTCGACATAACTTTTACCCCTTTTCCCAACTATCAATGAGGTTGCCAGCAAGGGGGAGACAGGAAAACAGGCTTTCCTTGTCTCCCCCAAAAATCTTTTTGCTTGCTATTCCGCAGGAAGAGCGAGCCTACCAGCGACGATCTCCGGGGCGCTGACCGTAGCCACCCTCACGGCGTCCGCCGCCCGGGCGACTGGTGCCACCCCCCATAGGGCGACGTTGGCCATAGCCACCACGATCACCATAGCGATCGCCATAGGAGCCTCTTCCGCCGCCTCCGCCGTAGCCGCCGCCACGCTCATTGTAGCCGCCACCTCCCATGCGACCACCGGAAACACCGCCACCACCGCTATAGCCGCCGCGGCCACCACCACGACCACCACGCGAAGGACCGCGTTCACTTTCCAGCTCGCTCGGGGAAGGGAGCTCTCCGCTGAGTGCAGCACGGCGAGAAAGGTTGATACGTCCCTGCGAGTCAACTTCAATGACCATGACCGTGATCTGATCGCCGACAGAGACAACGTCCTCCGGGCGAGACACGTGATAATCAGCCAACTGTGAGGTCCGAACCAGACCCTCCTTACCGGGGAGAATCTCAACAAAACAGCCAAAGTCAACAAGGCGACGAACGGTACCGGTATAGATGCGTCCAACCTCGACATCTTCGGTCAGCGCACGCACAGCATCGATCGCTGTCTGCATCGCCTCACCGGAGGTTGCGGAGATATTGACAGTGCCATCATCCTCGATATCGATTTTCGCGCCGCTCTCGTCTTGAATCTTGCGAATCGTTTTTCCACCCGGTCCAATAACTGTCCCGATCTTATCGGGATTGATCTTGACTGTCTGGATACGTGGAGCAAAGGTCGACAGCGCTTCGCGCGGGGCATCGATGGTATCAAGCATCTTCTCCATGATGAACATACGGCCCTCACGCGCCTGTGCCAGCGCCTGCGCCATAATCTCAGGAGTAATACCTTTGACCTTAATATCCATCTGCAAGGCCGTAATACCATCCGCGGTACCAGCAACCTTGAAGTCCATGTCGCCTAATGCATCCTCAATGCCCTGGATATCGGACAGGATAGCGAACTTCCCTTCGCGCTCACCCTCCCCGGTAATCAGGCCCATCGCAACGCCAGCAACGGGGGCATGAATGGGCACGCCAGCATCCATGAGCGCAAGCGTTGTACCACACACGGAGCCCATCGACGTTGAGCCATTGGACGAAAGCACATCAGAGACGACGCGAATCGTGTAGGGGAACTCGCCCTCTGAAGGAATGACGGGAGCAACCGCACGCTCGGCCAGCGCGCCATGACCGATTTCACGGCGTCCGGGTCCGCGCAAGGGCTTGCTTTCGCCAGTTGAGAAGGGTGGGAAGTTGTAGTGATGCATAAAGCGCTTGCTCTCGCTCAGACCCAGACCATCAAGCACCTGCTCTTCTCCGGGTGAGCCAAGCGTTACCACGCTCAACACCTGTGTTTGACCGCGTGTAAAGAGGGCTGAACCATGTGTACGGGGCAGCAGACCAACTTCACAAGTGATCGGACGAATCGTCTTTGTATCGCGACCATCCGGGCGTACACCTTGATCGAGGATCATATTGCGAACATAGGATTTCAGTTCTTTCTCATAGAACGCAATAATTTCCTTCAGGCGGTCAGGATACTCAGTTCCTAGCTCGGTAAGCAGCTCATCTTGCACCTGATTAAGGGCAGCGGAGCGAGCTGTCTTATCGGGGTTGTTTACCGCAGTTTCAAAGCGCGGTAGTACAAACTCGGCAACCTTGCGCTGAAGCTCTTCATCAACAGGAGCGGGTTCAAACACCTTTTTCGGTTTGCCACATACCTGAACCAGCTTCTCCTGCATCTTGATCAGATCTTTGATAGCCTCATGACCGACACGGAGCGCTTCCAGTATAACTTCTTCGGGAACTTCCTTCGCGCCAGCCTCAACCATCATAATGGCGTCAGCAGTACCGGCGATTGCCAGATCGAGCTTGCTCTGCTCCATCTGAGACTCAAGGGGGTTGATAACCAGCTGCTCATCAATATAGCCGATACGAACCGCGCCAACCGGACCGGCGAAGGGAATATCGGAAATGGAGAGAGCAGCAGACGCGCCAACGATGCCCATGATATCGGGATCGTTTTCCTGGTCAACAGAAAGGACAGTGATCACAACCTGGACATCGTTTCGATATCCTTTCGGGAAGAGAGGACGAAGGGGACGGTCAGCCAGGCGGCTGGCGAGGATTGCGTGTTCAGTAGCACGCCCTTCACGTTTGATAAAACCACCGGGGATCTTACCGGCAGCGTACATACGCTCTTCAACATCAACAGTTAATGGAAAAAAATCAATACCTTCTCGCGGTTCGTCGCTTCCGACGGCAGTTGCCAGTATCACAGTATCTCCATAACGAACCAGCACTGCGCCACTACTTTGCTCAGCCACGCGGCCTGTTTCTATACTCATGACGCGGCCGCCTATGACAGCTTCTTGACGGTGAATCATATTGCCTCCGACTTATTGGCACCCTAACCTAAACAAATCTAACCGTTTAAAACCAATATACTCTTGTTCTCGTCTCTGGGAACTCTCCATCTTACGCCAGGGCCTGGGTGTAGTTACATAAACATGTTCTCGGGAAATCTTCAGTCTCGTACTGCAAAACCATTCTCGATCCTGGTGCGCTCTTTTTTCTGCTCGATATGGAGAAAGGTCCTCTTCTAATGCGTTCTTCGCTTTCCGTACTTCCCTCTTCTTCCAGAAACCGCAAATACTCACTTTTGCTAGGTGGGGGAAAAATGGAGCAGCGGTCGGGCATGAACAGAATGGCGCTTGCCTTTGTGCGCCGACCGCATCCACAGCGACCCCGTGATTAGCGGCGCAGGCCAAGCTTTTCGATCAAAGCGCGATAGCGATCCGGGCTCTTCTTACTCAAATAGGTAAGTAGACGGCGGCGCTGACCAATAAGCATCTTCAGACCACGACGTGAATGAAGGTCATGCTTATGTGCATCCAGATGAGCACCAAGCTGACGAATGCGCTCGGTCAGCAGTGCAACCTGCACCTCAGGAGAACCGGTATCGGTCTCATGTACACGGGTATTCTCAATAATTTCGTTCTTTTTTTCGACAGTTAAAGCCACGCTTCTTGTTCACCTCCTCCAACGAAGGATGAATACTTGCAACACAATATCTTCTGCATTATAACATGACCGGCCTACGGGTGCAATTACTCCCCCGGTATCTGATATGTTCTATGCAGGAAAAGCGACGCAGGGAGCCCAGACCAACCGGCGGGATCTCCCTGCAGAAAGGACCATCTTACTTGATGGTTGCCTTTGCGCCTGCCTCCTGGAGCTTGGCAGCAATGCTGTCTGCCTCTTCTTTGGAGACACCCTCTTTGACGGGTTTCGGAGCCTCGTCGACAACAGCCTTTGCCTCTTTGAGGCCGAGACCGGTGATTTCGCGCACGGCTTTGATGACGTTGATCTTGTTGGGGCCAACCTCGGACAGGATAACGTCGAACTCGGTCTTCTCCTCAACTGCGGGAGCAGCAGCCTGCTCACCAGCGGGAGCAGCAACGGCAACGGCAGCAGGAGCGGCGCTCACGCCCCACTTCTCCTGAAGGGTCTTGCTCAGCTCAACGAGCTCAAGAACGTTCAACTTTTCAATTTCTGCAATGATATTTTCGACTGCGGACATTTTTTAACCTCCAAATGAATTACTGGGCAGCTTCACCCTTTTGCAACTGGTCAGCTCTTGCCTGGAAAACATATGCAAGATCGCGCAGAGGAGCACTGATCAAACCATAGAAGTTCGACAGTGGTCCTTGAACGGTGCCGACAACCTCGGCCTTTGTCTGGTTCTTGCCGCCTTTGAGTTTACCAATACCCTCAACTTGCTCGGCGGACAGTGAGCGACCGGAGAGAATCCCGGACTTTAAAACAGCGATCTTAGAACCGCTCACAAAGTCAACAACTGCTTTCGCAGCAGCGACCTCGTCATCATACCCGAAAGCAACAGTGGTCTGACCATTGAAGATATTCTTATCGACCTCGGTCATGTTATTGCGCTCAGCAGCGATACGCAGCAGCGTGTTCTTCGCCACCGAAAGCTCAACATTGACGTCGCGCAGCTTCTTGCGCAGGTCGTTCATATCCTTAACGGAGAGGCCCTGAGTCTGCATCAAAATAGCGATGCTAGCACGATTCAGTTTCTCAGCAAGTTCCTCGATCTTCTGGGCCTTTGCCTCTGTAGGCATGGGAGCTCTCCCTCCTTTCTTCCCTAATACTTGTGAATTTGCCATGAAAAAAGCCTTCGGTCAGTGCAACCGAAGGCAGAGAGAGATTCTTGTTTTGTGCGTGCGTTCAAGCACATTCACGGCATATTCTTTCTTGCAGTGCCGCCAGCCGAAACGCAAACAGTATAGCAAACAATCCCTCGGCAAGCCGATACGCCATCTGGCATATCATTTACATGCTCTAAAAGCATACTTGCTGTCTTCAGTTGCATGAGCCGCGTACAACACCCGACCCGAAGATCAGGCGGGGCATGTCCTGCCTTTCATGGCAGGGCTTCTTCTTTCCAGCAGGCCATAGTATACACGCGCTACAGCCTGCTCAGAAGCATTCTCTACTTCACCTGCCAGGGAAGATCCCTTTCCCGTTCCCGATAGCCCGATCGGTACGGGTGCGGCAGGGTGGCGCGATTATGAGACTTTGAGCGCCAGAGCAGACGGAACATCCAGACGGACGCTTGGTGACATCGTTGATGTCAACACAATGCTCTTCACATAGGTGCCCTTTGCGCCGGAGGGTCGAGCACGAACGACCGCATCAACGACAGAGGCAAGGTTCTGCATCAGGGCATCTTCGCTGAACGAAAGCTTTCCGGCAGGAATATGAAGCAGGGCAGTGCGGTCGACTTTAAATTCGACGCGACCGGCCTTTACTTCGCGGATAGTCTTCGCCAGATCAAATGTGATGGTCCCTGCTTTCGGGCTGGGCATCAAGCCACGAGGGCCAAGTTTACGACCGAGGCGGCTGATCTTTGCCATGACGTCGGGAGTCGCGATTGCGACATCAAAACCGAACCAATCTTCCTCGATCTGCTTTACCAGATCATCGAGACCCACGAAATCAGCGCCAGCGGCCGCAGCTTCGTTCGCCTTCTCGCCCTGCGCGAACACCAGGACTTTCACTTCTTTACCGGTTCCGGCGGGGAGATTCGCCACACCACGCACCATCTGATCAGCATGGCGCGGGTCAACGCCGAGCTTCATGTGAATCTCGACCGTAGGGTCAAATTTTACGTAGTTGAGCTTCTTGAGGAGTGAGATAGCTTCCTGGGGCTCGTACAACTTCGTCTCGTCGACGAGCTTGGCGGCCTCCAGATACTTCTTTCCGTGTTGATTTTTCGCCATTCTCTCGTGTGCCCTCCTTGAGGCTATAAGCCGCAGTGACTACCGGGTAGCCTGCATCTTCTTATTCGATCGTGATGCCCATGCTGCGGGCAGTGCCGGCAATTGTATTCTCAGCCGCTTCAATGCTATTGACGTTCAGATCCGGCATCTTCAGTTCTGCAATCTCGCGCAGCTTCTCGCGGGAGATCGTGCCCACTTTATCTTTATTGGGGGCAGCAGAACCCTTTTCAAGACCCGCCGCACTCTTCAGCAGATAGGAAACGGGGGGGGTCCTGGTAACAAAAGTAAACGAGCGATCTTCGTAAATCGTAATATCAGCAGGGATAATCATGCCCGCTTTGTCCGCTGTACGCGCGTTATACTCTTTCACGAACATCATGATGTTGACGCCGTGAGGGCCAAGCGCTGTACCGATCGGAGGAGCAGGATTTGCCTTACCTGCTGGAATCTGTAGGCGTACTACAGCCTTAATCTTCTTTGCCATAGGTTGCTCAAACTCCTCAAGATACCTCTACAACATGTACCAATTGACAGGTTTCTCGCCCCTGGGCGAGGATGCTTGCTTCGTCCAGTCGCCGCATTCATAAGGAGAAGCGGCCGGTCCAGAAGCATTTCTGCAATTGTCAGGGGAAATCCCCTGTCCGTTCCCGATTGTCTATCGGTACGGTTGTGTCTTGCTTATGCGAGATCCAGCCCTTAGAACCGGGCCGACTCAACTCAAACAATCGTTCTTTCGTACGTACGTGTCTGGTAAAACCGTCAAAAAGTCGCTAGATCTTTTCTACCTGCAGGAAGTCCAGTACCACGGGGGTTTCACGACCGAAGAAAGAGACCAGAACAGTGACCTTGTTCTTATCCATATTCAGATCGCTTACCGTGCCAATGAAATCAGCAAAGGGACCATCGATAACGCGAACACTCTGGCCCTTCGTGAAACTGACTTTGGCTTTGGGTTTCTCGGACTCTTTCGTTACCTGCTTCAAGATCGATTTGATCTCGTGTTCTTGCAGGGGAACCGGTTTGTTCCCCGAACCCACAAAGCTTGTGACACCAGGAGTATTACGAACGACATACCACGCTTCGTCGCTCATAATCATCTCAACCAGCACATAGCCGGGGAAGACCTTTCTCTGGACCGTACGCCGTTGGCCTTGCTTGATCTCAACCTCTTCCTCCATCGGCACAATCACACGAAAGATCTTGCCCTTCATGTCCATCGACGCAATACGGGCTTCGAGGTGACTCTTGACCTTGTTCTCGTAGCCTGAATATGTGTGAATTGCATACCAGGCCGGTTCACCGGTTTTCTCGCCAGATTTCTCTTTTTCCTCACCGGTATGTTCAGTAAACACGGCTTTCCCCTTCTGGTTTCCAGGTGACGAAGCTATTTACCGCCGCCAATAAGCTGGATGAACAGATAATATAGTCCTGTGTCAACTAGCCACAGCAATAAGCCAACCACACCAGAGATAATTAAGACCGCTATCGTCATGTTCCTTGCCTGCTGAAAGGAAGGCCATGTTACTTTATAGCGGAGCTCATAATAGGCATCGTAGATAAAGCCGCCGAAACGAGTACTGCGGAAACGACCCAGTAAGGTATTTTTTCCCTTACGAGCCGACTTTCCTTCTTGTTTGCTCGTCCTCGGTGCTGTTCTGGCGCTTCTAGCCGCCCCTTTTTCACTGCCGCTTTTCGAGGCTGCCACTTGGCTCTGGCTAGTACTCTTCTTCTTTTCGGCCATCTTGTTTGCCACGTTTAGCCTTTCCCGATCAGTAGCGACCGTCGTACTAGTTAGACATCACTAGTTGAGTAGCGAGTACTTTACGACCCTACTTGGTTTCACGATGAGGAACATGTACCCGGCAGGTGGTACAGAACTTCCTCAGTTCAAGGCGATCTGGATTGTTTTTCTTGTTCTTCGAAGTGGTATAGTTGCGGCTCTTGCAGGTTGTGCAAGCCAGCGTTACCACAATACGATTTTCTTTGCCTTTAGCCATGACTTTCTCCGTTAACGTTTCGTGCTTGGCTTGCCACTACAGCCTGAGTGGATAGTGACCGTCTGCTAGCGAAACAACGTGGACGCATCCGCCAGGCAGTAGCGTCCACGTGTGAAAGTTCTTCTTATTCGATAACCTGGGTGCAGTAGCCAGCACCGACGGTACGTCCACCTTCGCGGATGGCGAACTTCACGCCCTCTTCCATTGCGATACCGTTTATCAGCTCCACCGTCATCTCGATGTTGTCACCAGGCATCACCATCTCTACCCCTTCCGGCAGCTGGATG
>Ga0164243_10001189_pt1 | contig 44945 bp, 44 predicted proteins | sample OricompcompostOP_FD_108781 | JGI IMG/M metagenome (GOLD analysis project Ga0164243, IMG submission 108781) | Organic Plus compost microbial communities from Emeryville, California, USA - Original compost - Organic plus compost (OP) | ecosystem: Engineered > Solid waste > Mixed feedstock >...
AAGGCGGCACCCAGGACGGCAACCTTGAGACCGACGATCGAGCCGTCGCACACCTCGCGAGCGAGGTCGACCATCCGCACGCGGCGACGCATGTTGATGGCGTCGACCTCGCGCAGGAATGACAGGGTCTGGTCGGCGCCCAGCTCACCAGCCCGAGCCATGAACGCGCGGATGTCCTTGGGCAGGCAGCCGCCGCCGAAGCCAAGCCCGGCGTTCAAGAAGCGGCGACCGATACGGGCGTCGTGCCCGATGGCGTCAGCGAGATGGGTGACGTCAGCGCCAGTGGCTTCACACAGCTCGGCCATCGCATTGATGAAGGAGATCTTGGTGGCCAGGAAAGAGTTTGCCGCCACCTTGACCAGCTGGGCGGTCGCAAAGTCGGTGACAATGCGAGGAGTTCCCTCTTTCATGGGAGTCGCATAGATCTCGTCGAGTGCCGTCGTTGCTCGAGCGCCGTCGTCGTCGCTGGAGACGCCGTAGACAAGACGGTCGGGGTGCAGAGTGTCCTTCACCGCGAAGCCTTCGCGCAGGAACTCGGGGTTCCACGCGAGAGTCGCTGACGGTGCCGCCGACTCCAGGGCGGCGGCGAGACGCTCGGCCGTCCCTACCGGGACGGTCGACTTGCCGACCAGCACATCGCCGTCGGACACGAAGGGAAGCAGCGCTGCGAACGCCGCGTCGACGTAGGTCATGTCGGCCGCGTTTTCACCTTTCATCTGCGGGGTTCCTACGCAGATGAAGTGAACATCAGATGAGGCGACTTCGGCCATGTCAGTGGTGAAGCGGAGCCGCCCGGTGGCCATGGAATCGGTGAGAAGCTCAGGAAGACCCGGCTCGAAGAACGGCGCCGAGCCTTGGCTGAGCGCGTCGATCTTCGCTTTGTCGACATCGACACCGATGACGTCGTGCCCCAGCTTTGCCATACAAGCGGCGTGAACGGCCCCGAGATAGCCGCATCCGATGACAGAGATCTTCACGTCTCGTCCCTCTGGTTGGTTGAAATGATAGGCGGCGAGTTACAGCAATCCGAGCAGGTAGGAACCGTACCCGCTCTTGATCAACGGTTCCGCTCGCTTCCTCAACTCGTCATCGCTCAGATAACCCTGTCTCCAGCCGATCTCCTCGGGGCACCCGATCTTCAAACCTTGGCGGCTCTCAACTGTTCGAATGAAGTTCGATGCGTCGTTGAGCGAATCAAAAGTTCCGGTATCGAGCCACGCGGTACCTCGTTTTAGCACCTCCACCTCGAGCCGACCCTGCTCGAGGTACACGCGGTTGAGGTCGGTGATCTCGAGTTCGCCTCGATCGGATGGCTTGAGATCACGGGCGATCTCTATGACGTCGTTGTCATAGAAGTACAGACCAGGTACCGCGAGGTTGCTCCGAGGGCGCGATGGCTTTTCCTCTAGAGAGATTGCTCTGCCGCTCTTGTCGATCTCTACGACGCCGTACGCAGTAGGGTCTGCGACCTGGTAGCCGAATACAGCACCGCCATCGAGTGAGTCGAACCGCCTGAGCTGTGAACCCAGTCCGGCACCGTAGAAGATGTTGTCTCCGAGAATGAGTGACACGTGGGAGGTTCCGATGTGATCCGCGCCGATGATGAAGGCCTGCGCAAGGCCGTCGGGTGAGGCCTGTTGGGCGTAGCAGATCGAAATACCAAACTGCGATCCGTCGCCCAGCAATCGGGAGAACTGATCCGCCTCATGTGGGGTGGTGATGATCAGAATGTCTCGAATTCCAGCCAACATGAGCGTGGAGAGCGGGTAATAGATCATCGGTTTGTCGTAGACCGGCATCAGTTGCTTGCTAACGCCGAGAGTGATGGGATGCAGGCGGGAGCCTGTTCCGCCCGCCAAGATGATCCCTTGCATGTGAGGAAGCCTACGTGCCAAAGGGTCCAGCGTGACCTGAGTGACGGGTAATCTCTGCCACATGCGCAGGCTCTTGGTGACCGGTGGTGCGGGCTTCATCGGCTCAAACTTCGTCCATTTTGTTGTCCGCGAGACGGACCTATCCGTCACCATTCTTGACAAGCTCACTTACGCCGGGAACAGGGCTTCGTTGGACGCTCTCCCGGCTGATCGCGTCGAGCTTGTTGTGGGGGACGTCGCCGATGCGCGTCTCGTTGATGACCTGGTGAGCCGGCATGACACCGTCGTGCACTACGCCGCCGAGTCGCACAACGACAACTCGTTGCTCGACCCGTTGCCGTTCGTGCAGACGAATTTGTTCGGCACCTTCGCTTTGCTCGAGGCCGCTAGGAAGCATGATGTGCGCTATCACCACATCTCAACCGACGAGGTGTACGGCGACCTTGCGCTGGACGATCCTCGGCGATTCACGGAGGAGACTCCGTACAACCCATCCAGTCCGTACTCTTCGACGAAGGCTGGCTCAGACCTCTTGGTGCGTGCCTGGGTGAGATCCTTTGGTGTACGTGCAACGATCAGTAACTGTTCCAACAACTACGGCCCACGGCAGCATGTCGAGAAATTCATCCCACGCCAGATCACAAACGCGATCGACGGTATCCGACCGAAGCTTTACGGCGAGGGGCTCAACGTGCGCGATTGGATCCATGCGGAAGATCACAGTGCGGCTGTGCTGGCCGTGCTTGAGCGCGGACGAGTCGGGGAGACCTATCTCATCGGCGCGGACGGTGAGATGAACAACAAGGACGTCATCGAGATGATCCTGGCTGAGTTTGGTCAGCCTTCTGACGCTTATGACCATGTGAAGGATCGACCGGGTCACGACATGCGGTATGCGATCGACTCGTCAAAACTTCGCTCAGAACTCGGCTGGAAGCCCGCCTTCAGTGACTTCGCAGCCGGCCTAGCCGCCACCATCGAGTGGTACCGCTCAAACGAGCCTTGGTGGCGCTCCCAGAAGGCCGCGACAGAAGCGAAGTATCAAGAGATCGGCCAGTAGACCGATGGTTGACTCGTTGGGGATGCATGAGACGCCGATTCCTGGAGTTCTGCTTTTCGACCTCCCGGTGCACGGTGACAGTCGCGGGTGGTTTAAGGAGAACTGGCAGCGCCAGAAGATGGTCGAACTGGGGTTGCCGGACTTCAGGCCGGTGCAGAACAACGTCTCGTTCAACGAGGGAATAGGGACGACGCGAGGTATACACGCAGAACCCTGGGACAAGTTCATCTCGGTTGCGGCGGGTCGCATCTTCGGCGCGTGGGTTGATCTCCGCGAGGGAGATACGTTCGGCACGGTCTTCACAGCCGAGATTGACGAATCGAAGGCGATTTACGTTCCACGAGGGGTCGGCAACGCCTATCAGACCCTCGAACCAGGTACTACTTACACGTACCTGGTTAATGACCACTGGAGTGCTGAGGCGAGTTACACGTTCGTGAATCTCGCTGACGAGACGTTGGCAATTGAGTGGCCCATTCCGCTCTCGGAAGCAGAGTTGTCGACAAAGGACAAGGAACATCCCGCTCTCGCAGAGGTCATTCCTGTCGGTCCCAAGAGATTGCTCATCCTTGGGGCATCGGGCCAGCTCGGCCAAGCGCTATTGGAAGAGTTTCCTGAAGCTGAAGCCTGGACACGAGAGCAGTTCGACATCGCCGACCCCGAGCGCTACTTGGCTACCGACTGGCGGGCCTTCGACGTCGTCATCAATGCTGCTGCTTATACGAGGGTTGATGAGGCCGAGACGCTCCAGGGCAGAAGAGAGGCATGGCGAACAAATGTCACGGCGCTGGTGCACCTTGCTCGAGCGGCTTCGGCCAACGATTTAACCTTGGTGCATGTGTCCTCGGACTACGTGTTCGATGGAGAGGTAAAAGAGCACACAGTTGATGAGGCACCGTCACCCCTAGGCGTGTACGGCCAGACCAAAGCCGCAGGGGATGCTGTTGTCATGACCGTGCCTAAGCATTTCATCGTGCGAACTAGTTGGGTGGTGGGTGCGGGTACGAACTTCGTGGATACGATGCGGCGCTTGGCAAGAGACGGAGTACGGCCTTCAGTTGTTAACGACCAGGTTGGCCGGTTGACCCATACATCGGACATTGCCAAGGCGATCCGGGAACTTCTTACCTCCGATCACCCCTATGGCGTCTGCAACGTCAGTGGCAGCGGCCAGCCCATGAGTTGGTACGAGATCGCGAGAGAGGTATTCGCGCAGGCCGGCCGGGATCCGGATGACGTCATTGGCGTGACTACGAGTGAGTATGGCCAAGGGAGGAACCTCGCGCCCAGACCGCGTAACAGCGCCTTGGTCAACAGCGCAATTGCGGGGCGGGAGAAAAAGCCGATCTGACAAGACCGGTGGCCGGGTACGACGACCTGGTTGATGTGGTCCCACGCCATGTGACAGCGAAGATATCGAATGAGAGGTGGAAGGGTGCCATCAGTAGCCATTGTTGGAACTCGCGGGTACCCCAGCTACTACGGAGGCTTCGAGACGGCTGTCCGGCACCTCGCGCCGTACCTGGTAGAAGCAGGATGGGACGTGACTGTCTATGGGCGAAGCGGCGCGACCCGCCCGGACGACGTGGACAGGGATCCTCGAGTTGGAACTCGCGAGACGCGAGGGATGGACACGAAGGCGATTAGTACGCTCTCCTATGGCCTGACAGCCTGTGTCGATGTGGCCCGGCGGAAGCCGGACGTGGCTCTCGTGATGAACGTCGCCAATGGCTTTTGGCTGCCGCTACTAAGAGCGCGAAGAGTTCCCACACTTGTGAATGTTGATGGCATCGAATGGAATCGAGCTAAGTGGGGACGCTTCGCGAAGGCGGTGTTCCATCTCGGCGCGAAACTTACTGCTCGGAATGGAACTCGATTGGTGTATGACTCACGGGAGATCGCGCGGCTCTGGAAGCTCGAGTTTGGTCTCGATGGTGAGTTCATCCCTTATGGCGGTGTAGCTGTCGACAAGGAGCTGCCCGTTGAAGAGGGGCTTCAGAGTGGTCAGTACGTTCTGGTCGTAGCCCGTTTTGTTCCCGAGAACTCGATCCCTGAGTTCATCCAGGCGGCGACTTCGTTGGGCGCTGATCATGATGTCGTGATCGTTGGCTCGTCCGGCTACGGCGGTGAGCTAGACGCAGCAGTTCGCCAACTTACGGAGACGCTGCCGCGAGTGAGGTGGCTAGGGCATATCAGCGATGATCAAAGGCTCTATGCCTTGTGGCAACATGCCGGGGCGTACTTCCACGGTCACAGCGTAGGTGGAACCAACCCGGCATTGGTTCAGGCGATGGCATGCGGGGCACCAGTGGTTGCGCGCGATACGCCGTACAACCAAGAAGTTCTTGGCGACGAGGGTCTCTTCGTCGCGGCGGATTCGGTGCGAATCGAGCAAACCATTCGCAGGGTCCTGACTGACTCGGCGCTTCGCGATGACCTGCGGGCAACTTCGATAGGTCGCGCCGCAGGAGACTATTCATGGGATTCGGTTTGTGCAAAGTACGAATCGGCGCTGCGTGCTCTCGCTGAGCGTCAGCGACCTGGGCTGCAAGGGAAGCGGAAATAGGGCCATGCGGACGTCAGCTTCGAGTCGGATGACCATTCTGTTCTCCTTCCCTGATCCCGCGTCGGGTAAGAATCCCTACACGTCTTTGTTGGCGAGCCACTTGGCAGAGTTCAGCGAGGTGAAGTTCTTTAGCTGGAGATCAGCGCTGCTCACACGTTATGAAATCTTTCACGTGCACTGGCCGGAGCAGCTATTCGTGGGCAAGTCGAGAGCCCAGACCCTGGTGAAGGTAATGGCTGGGTGTCTCTTGATGCTGCGACTGCGCCTAAAGCGGATCCCGATCGTCTGGACTGTTCATAACGTCTCCCCTCATGAGAACATGCATCCCGTTGTCTCGTGGGCGATACGCCTGCTGGAACGACAGGTTCAGCACTTGCTGATCTTGAACGCTTCCACCGCCGCGTCAATAGAGCACTTGGGCATCGGTTACTCGATGATCCCTCATGGGCACTATCTACCAACGGTCGAGAGTGCCAACGACGAGAACCTTCCTCCCACTGACTTTCTCTTGTTCGGTTTGCTTCGGCCCTATAAGAACGCGCCGCGATTGATGAGCGTCTTCGGTTCGCTTGCTGGCGACGAGCTGAGCCTGACTATCGCAGGTAAGCCTCAGCCGCCTGACTATGCGACTGTCCTTGCGGATATGGCTTCGACAGATTCGCGAATAGTGCTTGAGCTCGGGTTTCAGTCAGACTCCCGGCTTGTCGGTCTTATCCGGTCCACTTTTGTGGTTGTCTTGCCCTACTCGGAGTTCAACAACTCGGGCGCTGCTCTGTTGGCCCTATCAGCTGGCCGGCCCATTCTGATCCCCGCGAGTGAGGCTTCCCTAGAACTGCAGGAAGAGTTCGGAGACTTGTGGGTTCGCCTGTTCGATGGCGAACTCGATCGCTCAGATCTTGAGGATGCGCTACACGCGTCGAAGCGCAGACCCGATGATCGGAGGCCCGATCTATCAAGCCGTGATTGGCGCGGCATAGCGCGGGCTCATCATGCGACATACATAGCTGTTCGTCGCGGGAAGGCCGTCGAGAGCAGATCTGATTGAGCGGTATGGATGGGTTCAAAGCCGGTGTGGAATCGTCTCCACCCAGGTTCCACCCTTCTCAGGGCCATCGCGCCATAGGTCGAACGGGAATGCATGTAAGAGACGCGCGGGGTTCCAGTCGGGAGAGGTGGAACCTGCCAGCGCGACGGCCTCAGGGATCGAGTCAGCGGAGACGAGTTTATCCCTGCCGGTTCCGGCGAAGTAGTCCTGATACTTGAACACGGGCTCTGCTTGCGAACGTATGAGAATGGCCGGGATCCCGAGTGACTCGGCGACGATGACTCCGTGAAGCGAAGAGCCGACCACCAGGCGGCTTGCCGCGATAGTGCGCAAACAAGTGGACAGGCTCCGCCTGGGGTTCAGCGTGTTGAATCCATGTCGCACATCGCGGTCGTTGAGGTTGGTTACCACCGTGATGTCGTGGCGCTTTGTGACATTCTTGAGCTCGGGAAACAGTATTCCGAGAAGAAGTGCCGGGTCGCCGAAAACAGGTGGACAGCTCACTCCCTTGGACTCAAGCAGGGTTCTCGTCAAGGGTCCGCGAACCGCGCGGACGTCTAATCCTGCGAGAGGGAGCCGTGTGGGGTCCACCTTGCCGTTGGCGCCGGTACCCCACACCACCGAACCTGGAGGTGCGAAATGGAGCACCGACCCGACCGAGAACAACTTGGCGTCTGCAACAGGCGCGCGGGCGTCTATTGCAGCCAGCTGCAGGACACGGCGAACGATGTGTGGTCCGAGCAGGTCCCCGAAGTTGTTCAGCTTCCGCCGGACTGGAAGCGTTCTGAAGAGCCGTCCGCCTCGAACCGGACGGCGAGGATTCCACTCGAAGAGATCAACGGCGCTCAACGGTGTGTCCCTGATAGAGCACTGGCGGTGGCGTAGAAGACAACGACACAGGGTTCCTTACCAATCGGCCCTGGACCCTTGACTTCGGGCAAGGAAAACGGCGAGACCCTCAAGATAGCAGGGATGAAACCGGTCTTGTGGGGTGCGGTGGGACTTGAACCTGGCCGTGATAGCCAGGCGCGCGCCCGTCCAACGCCTCGCTGAGGCGGGGTTGGTACTGGGGTTTCGTCGAGTGTGCCTCCGTGGTGTCAGCGTTCGTCGAAGGGTGCGTCGGCGAGCGGATTGCCGATCGGGAAGTGACCACCGCTCGAGGAGGTCAGACCGTGCAGGGCAGCCTGCGTGACAGGCTGAGCGCCGCCAGCTCCTTCTTCGGAGCTGCCGCAACTGTCGAGGGGATTGCGATGCCGTGCTTTCAGGATCTCGTGGACGCTTGCACAAGAGATTTGCGAAGTCCGCGGTCCCGGTATCGGGGCGTGTCGATGTTGTTGACGACGCGTGAGCCAAGTCGCGGTACGGCTCGGTCACGCTCCGGTCCTTCCGCCCCAAGGTTCCCGTAGCCTTTTCCCATGAAGGCTTCCGTCATCGGTCGTGGCTACCTTGCGGCCGTTCACCCTGCCTGTGTGGCCAACCTGGGTCGCGCAGCGGTCGTCGGCCGACGCAGGAGCGATGCGTTGTCGGTGGGGGAGTTGCCCTTCTTTGGTCGGGGGCTGTCCGAGTTGCTTATCGAGGCGGTGCCGACCCCACTCGCCCACGTGACCAGATCGGCGCGGTTGCGGGGTTTCTCGAAATCTTCTGAGACCTTGGTCCCGAAACCCTGCAGGGGCCGGAGGCTTCTGTTCGCGACTGAACTCTGTCATCGACCCGATAAAAAAGTGGCCCGAGTACGCAGTATGAGTTTGATTGGCGGGCCGGTCGAAGATGACCATTGACAGTGGCGACGATCTAAGAAGTAGGGCGACCCGATCTATTGGATGGGTTGTCTTCGAGCGCTGGTCATCGCGCCTCCTCACGTTGGCTGTTTTCGCTGTCCTGACTCGGTTCCTGTCCCCAGAAGAGTTTGGCCTGATAGCGCTCGCGACCGTGTTCACGGCCATCTTGCAGGTGTTCGTGGATTCAGGTTTCAGTAAGGCGCTCATCCAGCGGAAAAGCCTCGAACCCAAAGACGCGTCCACGGCCTTCTGGACATCAATGGCCATGTCTGTCGCCTTGTATGTTGTCATCTTCTTTACTGCCCCCCTTCTCGCGGCGAGTTTCGACGAGCCCGATCTTGCGTCGGTGTTGCAGGTGCTCGGCCTGGCGTTGCCGCTGACTGCGCTATCACGGACGCCGGCGGCCCTTCTGGAGCGTGAGTTTGGTTTTAAAGCGCTCTCCGTGCGCCAGTTTGTCGGCACTCTCGCAGGGGCGCTTGCCGCCTTCCCGCTCGCTCTCTTGGGAGCGGGAGTTTGGGCTCTAGTCGCACAAACTCTCGTCACGGCGGGTGCATCTGTTGTGGCGCTTTGGGCGGCGACAACTTGGCGTCCAAAGTGGGAGTACTCCTCCAGGTCGCTTAAGGCGCTTTGGTCGATGGGCGTGAGCATCATTGGGATTGATCTCCTTGACGCAGTTCAGGCGAACATCGACAAGCTGGTTGTAGGCGCGTTCTTCACCGCCGAGCAACTTGGATACTATTTCTTGGCACAGCGGCTTGGCACTATCCTCATCGAGTTGGTCACGACGGTCATCTCACGCATCTCATTGACTACTTTCTCGCGCGTGCAGGACGACTTGGTGCGGCTGAATCGGATCTTCCGGCAACTAACCTTCGCTGCGTCTGCCATCAGCGTCCCAGCTTTTGCTCTTGTTGCGGTCCTCGCGCCGCAACTGATCCCGTTACTTTTTGGCGATGGATGGGACGCGTCTATCCCTCTCCTATGGATCCTTGCTCCAGGATGGGTGCTGGGGGCAGCAATGTACTTCGATCGAAACGTCTTTCTTGCAACGGGGCACGCTCGGACGGCATTGTGGCTCGCCCTGTTTCAGAATTTCATCGGCATCGTGCTCGTATTCGCATTAGTGCCGTTTGGTGTACCCGGTGTCGCATTCTCGCGCTGGTCACGAGTGGTGACGTGGCCTCTTCGGCTGGTGATTCTCCGCAGATTCGTAGATCTCGCCATCTGGCCGTATCTCGGTCAGGTATTTCGATGCATTCTTGCGGTTACGCCGGTCGTAGTCGCTATCAGCCTGCTTCAGCTAACGCCTTGGGCAAGCGAGCCCACAGCACTCTGGTCGTTCGCAGTTCCACTTGGACTTATCGGCATTCTTGGATACGCGGGGCTTCTCTGGCTATTGGCTGGTCAGGAGAACCGCACAGTCCTGCAAAAGATTGCTGGCGAGATGTTCTCTCGACTAAGGCGAGGATGATCGCGCCGTGCTACACGAACATTTGATCAAGCCATGCCATGTGTCTCTTACATGAATAGACGTCAGAAAGGGAGATGGTGGTCATGTTAGGCGCGCCAGATGCTGCTTATCTTGAGCAGCTTAGGATTGCTACGGCTAAGGCACTCCGCGAAGCGATCGGTCCGGTGAATGATGTCGCGCTCCTCGATGTACCGAACCAGCGGAATGTTGGTGACTCGCTCATCTGGGCGGGAGAGACCGCGTATTTTGCGCGTCTTGGTCTGAGGCTGAGGTATGCAGCAGACCTGAATAGCTACAACCCGGAGTCGCTGCGCCGTGCGATGCCGTCAGGAGTTGTCCTTCTCCACGGTGGTGGCAACTTCGGCGATCTTTGGCTTGGCCACCAGCGACACCGTGAGCAGATAGTCCGCGATCTTCCCGACTACTCGATAGTGCAGCTACCTCAATCCATCTACTTCCAGTCGAAGGACCGCGCCGCACTTGCGAATGATGTCGTCGGCGCTCATCCGAACTTCCGCCTGATGATACGCGACAAGTTGTCGATTCAGCGTGCTGCAGAAGATCTGCCCAAGGTAGACGCCTACTTCTGTCATGACATGGCGTTTGGTTGGGAACCCCCGGCCCTCGTCCCTCAAGTCGGCGAGACGCCCCGGATCCTTGTGATAGCGCGCGAGGACAAGGAAAAGTCCTCAAACCTGGGTGGGATCGGCGACGACTGGATCCCTGGTAGCGACATACTGAAGACCGATTGGCATAACAGCGGATGGGATGCTCGACGCTGGCAAGTTGCGCGGCGTGTGGCAAGGGGGCACCACTCGTTGCTGAGAGCTCGTAGCCGCGGATCTCTTCCCGCGGTCGATATTCCCAATCGGATCGTGCGACGTGTTTTATCTACGATAAACGAGATAAATATCTCTGGTGCGCTCAAACTATATGCTCCAGCAAAGGTAGTAGTCGCGGACCGTCTGCATGCACACGTCCTGGCCGTGCTGCTGGGGATTGATCATGTTGTTCTCGACAATAATTATCGAAAGCTCAGCGCGGTGTACGAAGACTATTCTGGACACTTTACGAGTGCTCACTACGCTACCGATATCGACGACGCCCGTTCGCTCACGGAAGAATTGGTGGCGCGCTAATGCTCGCTTTCGTCACTTCGTTACGTCACCCACAGAACTCGGCTCAGTACGGTCGTGTTGAAGAGCTTTTGTGTGAAACTCTCAAGTCAGTCACAAATCAGACATGCAGCGACTATGTGGTCATCGTGGTCGGCAATCAGAGACCGAGTTTCGCTTTGCCCGAGAGAGTCCATTTTGTCTTGGTGGATTTCCCTGCGCCGGCCCCCCCGACTGGTCCGATGACGGCCAGGACTCCTTTCGTTTGGGACAAGGGCACAAAGATTGGAATTGGCCTCGTCGCGGCGCGAGAGTTCTCCCCAGATTATGTGATGATCTTCGATGCGGATGACTTCGTTCACCAGGATCTGGCGGCGTTCACCCGAGACAGTCCGGGACAGAGTGGATGGGTTGTCGAAGAGGGCTGGATGTATTCTCGCTTGAGGAATGCCTACCGAGCGCAGTCACAGTTTAATCGGACCTGCGGGACGAGTTTTATCATCCCGTTCTCGGCGTACGGGGTTCCGGTCGAGCTGACAGTTTCGGCGGACCAGGCAGAGGTGGCAGCCGCGTTCGACGAACGACTGCCCAACATCCTTGGCGCGCATCGAAATGCGGTCGACTGGCATGCGGCTCACGGTAGGTCACTGGCGCCGCTTCCCTTCAGAGGAGCTGTTTATCACGTGGATACCGGAGAGAATCATTCCGGCAAGGCGCTCGTCGGGCTTGCGCGGCCGTTGAGTGCGGAGATAGCGGTCGAGTTCGGCATCACCCGGACAAGGGGAGCTATATCGACGCTGTGGGCTTGCTTCGGCGTTGTGGCGGCGTGGCAGACAACGCGCTTGACGCTAAGACGCGCTGTGGCATCCGTATCACGACGGGTGAGGAGAGACGGTAGTTAAGGAGCTCAGGCTCCTTGGAAGCCTGAATCAGGACCGTGCCTTCGCACTCTGAAGGCGGAGCCTGAGATTGCGTAGCTTTATTCGGAGCGGCTGATAATCGCGAATATCGATAGAAGCTCGCTGGAGGGAAGCGGCGGAGTTCTTCATCTGGTCTGTCCAAGCCTCCACCGTAGTTACCCCTGTCTGTACAGCTGAGAGAGGCCGAAACTTCATGAACGTCTCATCATCGGTGTACATGGTCCATGGGGAGCGGGGGTCGTCCATGTGTTCTTCGTGCAGGAACGGAAAGAGCCAGCCGTTGACGTACTCGTTTCGCGCGGCGCGGATACACCAATCGGGGAAGGATTCTCCCTCTCTCAAGGGGCCGTTCTCGAGCACGATCGAGCGCTTTGCCAGGTAACCGCTTCCCTGTACCCAGTGGTTGCGCATGATCCGTGTTCCGTTGGCAAGCTCTTGGACCTTCGTCAGAGCATCGTTGGGTTTGTAGTCCTCGTCGTAGAACCGCCAGGTTCCGATCACGCCCAACTCGGGAGCATCACGATGAGCTTTTCGGAGTTCCGATGCCCACCCTTCGGGAATCAGACAGTCGTCGTCGATCTTCGAGATGAAAGTCCCTTTTGCTCGTGCCCACATCCAGTTGGTGGGGATCCGCAATCCTTCGTTCGTGGGAGACCAGTGATAGGTGAAGACTCTTGGATGGTCGATGTACCGCTCGACGACCCGGCGGGTTTCGTCGTCCTCGCCGTTGTGCCACAGCCACACGCGGGTCGCTTCGTCTGAACCATCCAGTAGGCGCGGAAGCGAGAGCTCCACATACTTCGGGCGGTTGTGAGTAATCATCAGCACGTCGATGGACTCATCATTGCTGGTCACGTCTACGCCTCCGCTTCGGTAGGTCATTGAAAGGGAAGGTGGTAATTGAGTTGGTATCGGAGATCCTTAGTTCGCTCGCCAATTACCGTCGCGGGAACGCCACCGACGATCGCATACGGCGGTACGTCTTTGCTGACGACAGCCCCGGCGGCGACGACGGCGCCTTTGCCGATGGTTACAGCCGGGAGGATCGTGGCACGACTTGCGATGTAGACGTAGTCCTCGACGATGACCGGGCCCCCTACAGCTTCGAACGTCGGCGACTGTGGTGAGTGTCCCAGCGTAAATATCTGGACATGACCACCGATGTTCACGTTGTCGCCAATCGATAAGTTTCGACGTCCGTCCAGGAACGCATCGTTTCCTATGATGCTGTTTCTCCCGACTATGATTCCTTGCGGCCCGAAGAACGCTGTTCGCCAGTGGAAAGTCGTCCCTCTGTCAATCTTTATGCCTGACAGCCGATAGACGGACAACCGGAGCTGGTGTATCGGGATGCGTCCGACCACGAAAAGCACGAATAGATGAAAGCCGCGCACGAGGTCCGCGACTTTACGTAGGAGGGGTCTCATCATCTTGTCTCCGACTTCTGGATCGTTGAGCTGTCGCGCCTGCGCCGTCCACGGCGTGCTCTGAGCAGAGTCCCGAGAAGGGGACGAAGGATTCGACGGTACGGGTTACGAAGACCCAGGCGAAGCAGTCCGAATCCTAGATATCGGGGAGGGCGCTGTCCTGCCAGGCGTGCACCGATCATCCGGCCAAACAGTTGCTGTCGACGTTCAACTTGCAGGGGTTGAACTGGATAGAGGCTGGAGATGTCCATGGGCCGAGCGCATATGGCCTCGGCGGCCACCGCCTCCATCAGCAGGTCATGGCCTCTTCTGGTCCGGGCAATGAGGACACTGACCCCGTCTTGCGAATCGAATGCCGGGTAGCCGTCCGCATCAGTACGCCAGAAGTCCCCAGCCACGATGTCGGCTGATTCACCCACACCGTCGGGACAGATCTTGCAACGCCACTGCATCGTGGGTCCCAGCGCCGTACCCCAAGAATGTTGGTAGGTCGTCCGAACCGTCTGGCCAGCCTCATCAGAAGCAACGAAGTCGCCTGGCCAGCCCTGTCCGCGGTAACGCAGTGAGCTCACCAGCTCAGGATCCAGGCCGAGCGTCCTAATTAGTTCGTCCGTCGATGACTGGCTGGGCACTCCTGCACAGAAGAAGGAGAGAATGACGGGATGCGAGGGGCCGGTGTCCAACTTGCCGGTATCCAGGGCCTGGCGGAGCGCCGATGCTTCGCAGGGCTTTCCGATCACTACGGAACTTGACTTGAGGACGTCTGGGTTAGCGAGCGCCGAGACCGGCGCATAGCGTGAGCCTGAAAGGCCCAACGCCTCATCTCGTGAAGTGATCGATATCGGGACCGTCCGCCGCGGGTTAGTTTCGTCAGAGCGAGCGCCGGTTACCCTGTGCGCAATTCCGGAACCGAGGAACCAGGACGCTAGTGCGGTGATTGTTCCGCCGCTGCTACCAGCGAAGCGCTGGTCAGCGTCGGCGGCCCAAGCCTCCCAGGTCGAGACAGCAGGGCCAAATGTACTGTCCCGTATCGCTGACTCGTCCTGGCGCGCGCGAACACGCACTCCAGGGCAACTGGCTTCGAAAATGTCCAAGGCGGGAGGGAACTCTGGTTCCTCAGCATGATGGCTTCGCGCAATAGGACGATTGAAGCCCAGGCTGTCCAAGCCCATCTCTATATGCGGGTCTAAAAGTGAGCACAGTCCGCACCCACTGCAGTTTCCAGCTGCACTCACCTCGAGCGCTGCTTCTGTAACTGTCTTCTTGGTCACTTCACCGCACTCCGAATCATCGCCACGCTGGTCGCGTTAAGCGACTGTGCTTGTTCAAGAACCTGCGCGACTCTGGGCGCTCCATTGTCAATGAGATCCTCTGCCAACTCGATCGTGGTCCGCGATATGGTCGGTGACGATGAACGCAGATCTAGCACGCCCTCCCAGTTCAGGCCGGATAGAAGCGGGCCAAACTTTCGTGAATAGGCCCATGCAATAGCCGGCACTCCTTGTGAGAGCGCATTGAGACAGGCATGCATCCGAGAGCCGATGACGAGTTTCGCGGAGGCGATCATTTGCCGGACATCCTGGAGGTCTGATGGAACCAAGATCTCGGGGTCTTCCGCTAGCAGCTTTGAGAACTGTTCGATTGCATAGATGTCATTGTCTGGATTCGATGCGTCGGTGACATGCGCGAGTAACGAGACCGGGTACCCCTTGGCGTGCAGGCCGTTCGTGAGTTGAAGGAGGCTCTCACGGTAGTAGGTGTTGTCGACGTGAGGATTCGGATCCCACAGCAAGCCTGACACGTTAACTAGGATCGAGCGGCTGGGATCGGCGACAGACTTCTCGATAGCGAAAGCCACGTCTGTTGCCGGGGTGATCCGGCGACCCAGTTCGGCTCCGGCGTATCTAATGCTCTCCGGGTCGCGACCAAAGGCTAGCGAAGCCGAACGAAGGCTAGTGCGAGCTATCGTCCGGCCCGCTCTAGTTCGAAAAGGGCCATAGGTTTGCGGGCCCATCACCAACGGAGCCCCGCTGCGGCGGACTGCCTCTCGCACGCTCGACATCTCCACCAGTCGTCGTAGTCCGTAGATGTCCGCGAAACTGTCGCCGGCTCCCGTGTCGACGACGACGTCAAACTCGGCGATCCAATCGATGAGCTCTTTGAAAAGCCTGGGACGAAACCCGAGCAGCAGCCTTGAGTCAAAGCTGTGTGGGGCGTCACCCGGCCCGTAGCTCTGGAAGCTCACGAGGATGCCGGGGAAGGCTCGCTCTAGGAGATCGGATGTTCCTTGCCCGAGTGCTTGCACACCCAGATTGCCAGAGCGAGCGTCGGCCCAGAGGATCAGCGCCTTCATCGACGGCGACCTCTGACGGAAGAGTTCACTCTGGCGTGCGGAGCCGCGAAAATCGAACGCAAACGATTCGGCCTTTCGATTGCTCTCTAGCTAGGGCTGGCAGGTGCACGCTCAGGATATCGTCTGCAGGTGTCAAGAGTCGCCGTTGGCCGGGTTGATTTCGCGGTGGAGATCGCTGGTCGGCTTGCCTGTCGACGGCACCCCAAGTTGGTCCAAGATTTGTGGCTTAGACGGTGACTGAATCGCAAGCGCGAGCAAGGGGCAGCGTGCTCCGGACAGGACTAGACCTAGGCTTTCTGGAGCCAGAGCCCGCCGGGACGTTGACCACGTGTGGCCGGGGCGTATTTCTCGACAATGTCACCGAACTGGGTCCAGACGAGGTCGTTGAAGAACAGCACCTTCCACCCTGGGTTACCTGAAAGAAAGGCGTGGATGAGATAGATCTCGGTCCAGTCCCGGCGGGCACGGTGCCACTCGGGCTTGTACTCGAAAGGCCAGAACATGTCATGGATGTGGACAAGCACGCCGGGGCGCAGATTTGGAAGCACTCGGAGGGTGGTCCAAACGACGTCAGAGCCAGCCTTGGCAACGTGAGTGGAGTCGATGAACAACATGTCGCCGGCATCGAGCGTCGTGTAAATATCAAGTGGAACGTCCTGCACAATCGATCGGCGCAGGTGGACGTCGTCGTTGGTGCGTATCAGGGATTCTAGTCGATCCGGGTACGGCTCGATGCATGTGATGTCCATCGACAGATGGTGATCTTCTGCGGTGTCGAGTGCCACGGCGGTGGAGAAGCCCGAACCGACTTCTATGATTCGTCGCGGCTGGTATCGGCGGATCATCGAGTGGTAGACGGCGGCGTCAGCTTCGCAGTACATCGTGGCTGGGTGGTAGCGACCGCCACGATTCAGTTCGCTCCACGAGGGTCCAAGATTCTCCGCCAGATTCCGCATGCTGTCGCGATCGATCTCGACACCGGGGACAGAGTCGGTATCGGCTCCCCACCTAATTGCCCGCTCCCGATCCGCAGCGCTGGTGAGTGGCGAATAGAAGTGGCCGGGCGGAAACGGCGGGACGCTCCGCATGGTTCTGAGGACGGTTCGTCCCCTGCTTGCAATCTGCCTCAACGACATTTCAGCATCATTGCAGGTCATGGCGACCTACGGCTCCTTTTCGGGAGTCGCCCCTGCGGCGCCGAGGTGGGAGATTGGTTGGCACGCGGAAGCGGGCGAACCGACTGATGGACAGCCCGGCGTTGTCCTCGTCGTAGACCGTCATCGCGCTCGGCGTCTACAGCAGGCTTGAGTACGCCAAGGGCGAACCTCGGTGGGCGTGCCGTACGCGGACGTCGACAGGTGGAGTAGTACCTGTGAACTTGGCTGCGGGAACACCAACGGTCTCGATGACGACGCCAGACTCGACAATCTTGGCTTGCAGGGTTGTGTTGTTGATGGACCGTACGAAGTCCGCGCTGCGGGCTGCGCGGATGCCTGCAAACCCCTTACTCTAAGCAGACGATGAACAAGCCCAGATTGCAGGATGCCGCGTGGATCATCGGCACGGTAATGACGCTTCTTGGGGCCACCTACGTGGGTGCCAATGCAGTCATCCTCGTGGCCGGCGCGGCGGCCTTTGGAATCTTGGTAAGTATCACCTCGCGATCGTCCTTCACCGCGGCCGTGTTCTGGGTCACCGCGGTTTTGATCATCCCGCCCTGGATCTATCTTCAGTTTGCTGGCCTGCGCCTCGCTCCGGCGGCAGTGATCGCTCTCGCGATCATCGTCGGTAGGTTCCGCAAGACTTCTCTTCAGATAAATGTCGTGGACAGGCTAATGATCGCCATGGCCGTGGCGGCCGTTATTTCCGCTGCTCTTGCGTCCACGCCACTCCACATACTCTCCCAAATAGTGCTGGAATGGGGTCTCTGCTATGCCGCCGCCAGGCTGATCTCGGCGGACGACGCGTTTGGGGACTATTTGGCCCGACTCGGCGCCGTGACGGGAGCGTTGGCAATCGCGCAGGCGGTCACGCGAGTGGATGTTTCGGACCTTCCGGTCTTTTCGTTTAGCGTGGGTGCTACTAACTGGATGGGACTCCAGTCGCGCGCGGGCATCGCGCGTGCAGAACTGACCACCGGCCAATCGATTGCCCTGGGTGGCATCCTGGCGATGTTTCTCGCGTTCGCGTTGACTTCGCGCTCAGTGCGATTCAAGATCCTGTTTGTCGTGCTGATCAGTGGCGGGCTATTCGCGACGGTTAGCCGGGGGGCATTGCTCTCCGCGCTCCTGGTGGTTTTCTTATGCGTACTCACCCTGCGCATCACCAAGGCCTCACGATTTACGTTGCTTGGCGTCACCGCTCTAGCGGGTCTGGCGACCGCGACATTCTTCGGCGACTTCCTAGAGCAGAATGCGACCGCCGAACTTTCGGACGGTACGGGCTATCGGCAGGGACTGCTGAGTACGTTTCAGTATGTGCGTCCTTTCGGCTTGGCCGAGAACGCGGTGCCCAGCGGAGTGGGCACAACTTTCACTTGGGATGGGTACTTTTCCATTGACAACGGAATTCTGTACATCGCCCTGTACGCAGGAGCTGCGGTGGCGGCCTGTGTCATAGGCTCTTTGATCGTTCTTCTTTGGTGGTCCACACGCCGAGGGCTTAACGGCTATGCCATTGCTGTGCTGGGTCAGATTCCCCTACTACTGACCGTCGCGCCGATCACCCAGTATCAGGATTTTCTCTTCTTGTTCCTCGGGCTAGCTTCGTCGACTTTGGGTTCTCGCGCGGCACCGCCGCCTCTTGCTGAGTCCAGGGAGACGGGTTTCAGAGCCAGCCGCGAGCGCGACTTAGGCCGCGCCATTGCTCGTCTACGTTGAGGCGCCAAATTGCAAGCCGGTTCTCTATCTCGGGTCCGGCGTTCTGGCTCGCCTCCGTGATAGCTGCGAGCCAGGCTGAATCAGCGGAGCCGGCAGTTACAAGGCCACACCAATCCTTTCCGAAGATTTCGGGGATGTTGGAGTCCGCAGGCCCCACGACTGGTGTATTCATTTCGGCAGATCGAATCGCGATGCCACTTTGGTACACGCGCGTGTAGGGAAGCAAGACGACTTCGGCGTCGGACAGCTCTTGATCGAGCTCGCTTTCCGAGAGGAACCTCGCGTTTACGGCCCAGCCGGGGATTTCTTCGGGCCAACCTCGTCCGACGATGCGTGGTTCGAAACCCGCTTCGCGAAGGAGTGGCCCGAGGCGCTCCAAGAGGTGCGTATCACGAGCTGATTTGAACTGTCCGGCTACGACGATGCGCCGCCGCGAAGGGCTCCTAGATACAGAGGACATGAGGTATGGGTGGGCGGCGACGAACGGAGCGTTCCAGCCGAACGCCTGGAGGTCGGAGCTTGCTGCGTCCGTGTGCGCCAGGATCTGGGTGCTCGATCGCTTGGTCAAGCGTGCAGAAACTCGGGCCGAGAAGGGTCCAGACGCCAAGGTTGGGCGGAGCGGTATGGGGTCGTGGATCACCAGCGTTCGTCTCGTGCGTTTCGTTGCCCATATGAGCGCATCGCCGTAGCCGAATGCCGGCCAAAGGATGAGAAGTTCCCGGCTGTCCCGCCGTAGTCTCCATCGACTCTGCATCAGAGTCACGAGACGGCGCAGCTTCTCAGTTTTGCTGAGCCCTGTGAGTTCGGACGATGGAGTGTCGATGACGGCGGCGCAGACACCGATTCGGTCAAGAGTTTGCAGCACGGCGGCCTGATAGTGGGCTAGCGCTCTAGGGAGCGGATTGACCAAGAAAACTGTTGGCTCTGGGCTCATCTCTCTAGAACCTTTGCGTGTGACAGGTTGAGCTGGCCGGAGAACCCGTGCTGTAAACCTTGCAATCGTGCGATGAGTCTGGCCGGCCCGTCGGAACGCAACTGTGGGACATCGCGCAGCGCACATTTGGCAAGAACCGCGAAAACAGAGAACAGAAGCTTTAGGGGATCTCTTCGCATGCGCCAGTAGAGAATGCGATTCCGCGCGGTGAAATAGGTGGGAGTCATAGACGTCGATTGATAGGCGTGCGCCCCCAAGACGCATAGGACCAAGCCGGCGGATGATAGGCGGGTAGACAGCTCGACATCTTCCCAGTACAGGAAGAAGGACTCGGCGAAGTGGCCGCGTGCGGCCATGATCTCAGCGTTTACTAGCAAGCAGGAGCCATCGAGCCAGGTGGCCGATCGGACCGGAGCGCTCCAGTCGAGATCGGTCCGATGAGTTGTACCGCCGGCACGGGTGAACTCTCCTCCTAGCGACCAGATTGTTCCGTCTCTAGCCAAGCTCAAGGAAGGACCTAGTACGGAGACCCTGTGACCTTGCTGCGACTCAGAGGCGTCAAGGAGTTTCTCCAGACATTCAGTATCTAGCTCTACTTCATGGGTGAGAAACAGCACCCAATCGTGGTCGGCCTGGAGTTCACTGAGTCCTTGGTTCATGCCACCGGCATACCCCAGGTTTACCGTGAGTTCGACAAAATGCACGTTTGGAAAGGTGTCGACGAGGCCTGAGATGACGCCGTCGCCGGACGCGTTGTCGATGACTACAACCTCAGTGGGAGGCGCCGACTGGTTCAGCAGATTTGTCAGTGTGTTTCTGAAGGCCTCGCCGAACTGATAGTACAAAACAACGACGGAGTATGACTTCATATGGTTTCCGCCGAACGGCGGGACACCGGCACTGTGAGAACGCTCTGCAACTAGTAAGCCCCTCTCGATTTGACGACGGCTTTCACCGTGCGCCAGATGATCTGTAGGTCTCGGGTCATCGACCAGTTCTCGACGTAGTCGAGGTCGAGCCGCACGGACTCCTCCCAGCTGAGATCCGAGCGTCCGCTGACCTGCCACAGGCCGGTGATGCCCTGGCGCACAAGCAGCCGACGGTGAGTTTCGTCCTCGTACTGGGCGACCTCATGGCCCAGCGGCGGCCGCGGGCCGACGATGCTCATCTCGCCCTTGAGGACATTGAAGATCTGCGGCAGCTCGTCGATGCTGTAGCGGCGCAGGAAGGCGCCGACTCGCGTCACGCGAGGGTCATCCTTCATCTTGAAGAGCGGCCCCGCGCCGGTGCTCTGCCCCGTCAGTGAGGCGACCTGGGTGTCGGCGTCCGACACCATCGACCGAAACTTCAGCATGTTGAAGGGCTCGCCGCCGACGCCGATGCGTTCGGAGTGGTAGAGCACTGGGCCCTTGCTCGTCGCCTTCACGGCAATGGCTGCGACGAGCATGATCGGTGACAGCACGATGAGCGCGACGGTGGCGACGACCTTGTCGAAGGCCACCTTGCCGATGCGGGTCGCATCGCCGTACTTCGGCTCCTCGAGGTGTATGAGCGGCATATTGGCCACCGCGCGAACGTGCACACGGGGGCCGGCGACGTCGATGACGTTGGGCGACACGAGCAGGTCGACGTCGACACCCTCGAGCTGCCAGGTGAGGGCGCGTAGTCCGTCGTGGCCCAGGTGCTCGGTGTCGGTGACGATGACGGTGTCGGCATCGGCGATCGTGAGAGCGCCTGCGAGCGTCCGGTTGGTACCGAGCACGGGGATGAAATGCCCCGGCACGTCGAGCCACTCGTTGATGGTGCCGTCGCGGTCGGGAACCCAGACCCCTGTGACCCGATAGCCAGAGTAGGCACTCTCGTTGAGCGTCCGGGTGATGCGCTTGGCCGAGCGCACGCCGCCGATGACGAGCACGCTTGAGATAGCCATGCCGCGGCGGCGTGCGCTCAAGAGACGGCGCCGCCAGTACTTGCGGCCGACCAGCAGGCCGAGGGTGCCGAGTGGGAAGGCGATGGCCAGGTACCCGCGCGACACGTCGAACTTGAACATCAGCGAGATGATGGCGATCCAGCCGAACACCAGGATGGATGCACGGACAACTCGGCGGTACTCGTCGGGGCCTTCGGCGATCAGCTTCTTGTCGCGGGATTGGGTGAGGGCGAGCGCCACCCACCACAGCACGACGATGGCGACGCCGACTATGAGATAGCTGGTGCTGAAGTACCTGTTCGACTGCACGGCGAGTTCTGCGCCGAATCGCCAGATGTTGGCGACTCCTATGGCGACAACCAGGACGACCAGATCGGTGATGGCCAGCTTGTGGACATAGACGGAGCGCCAGGCCTGGGGAGCCACGCCGAGGTCGCGCGGGCTGATCTCGGTGGCGTCGACGTCCTGGCCACCGGGGTCGCGTCGGGGCTGGACGTCGTCGATGGCTTCGCTCATGACCTGTCCACCCCTCCCGAGATTGGCCATGCTTGGGCATGACGAGGTAACTCTCCCACCTGCAGGTTAAGGGAGTGTGCACCGTTCAAGAACCCATTTCACGCGATGGTTACATCACAAAAAATAATTGAGCGCCATGCTGATCATATGTCCAAACTGCAGGTCAGCGGCGTGAGGCTGCGGCTCGGCCTCGCCGAGTGACGAGTCGCTGCAGCGTGACGCCGATCAGCACGCCCAGCGAGTTGGCCACGACATCGCCGACACTGGCGGTGCGTTCGGGGCGCAGCCAGTGCTGGGCGAGCTCGATGCAGGTGGAGGTGAACGCGCCGACGATCACGGGCAACACGAAGGGCCAGTTGCGCAGCTGCAATGACGCCACGATGCCAAACGGCACGAACAGGGCGACGTTGGAGCCGAACTCGACGACGTCGTAGCTCTCGGGGTAGGTCAGGTCGAAGGTTTCGCGGATCCAGCTCACCCACGGCCAATGGACGACGTCCATGTTCTGGTCGACGTGGGTGGGCCACAGTGCGATGAAGCAGAGGAACACCAGGTAGGCGAGCGCCACGGCGACGGTCAGTCGGTGTGCACGCATGCCGAGGATCCTACGGAGGCATTGTTCGCCGGCTGTTCATTCGTGCCGGGGCGTCGGGTGTGATGTGTGTTGCCGCTGAGCCTTGGTGACCAGCGGGCGAGATCGGTCGAAACTTCTCTGAAATGGGACCAATCAGTGCTGCCCACGGTGACGAATGTGCCCATGAGAGCATCTTCGACCAGCCGGGACGTGATCACTGTGAGCAGGCTCGTGAGGCCAGCATCACGTGCGCTGCTGTGGGCTGTGCTGTCAGGTGCCGCGGTGGTCGTCCTGCTCCTGCTGGGCTCCTCGTCGGCCTCGGCGGACGAGCATGCTCCGGGTGAGTCCGCAGGAGGGCCTCCTTCCTTGATCGGCCTGGTCGACGAGGTCGCCGGGCCGACGACGTCGTCGCTGACCAAGGAGCTGAAGCCGGCCCTCGAACCCGTGACGAAGCCGGTCGAGCAGACCGTCGCTCCGTTGACGCGGCCGGTCCAGAAGGTCGCGTCAGAGGTCGTTGCTCCTGTCACCCAGCCCGTCGTGAAGGCCGTCGCGAGCCCGGCTGTCGAACGCCTGGACGAGACCGTGGTCAAGCCGGTCTCAAAGGCCGTCTCATCGGCGGTCAGGCCAGTCGCCGAAGCCGTTTCCGGCGGCGGCGTCAGCCCGTCGGCTACCGACATCATCGAGGCCACGGCGCCTCAGCCGGACGAGCAGCTCGAGGTCGCCGACTCCGACACCAGTGAACGGGCTGTCCAGGCCGATGAGGACCTGGCCCGAGCTGGCTCCGCCGTGATGCCTTCCGCCATGGCACCTCCGACCGCGAAGCAGGATGCCCCGAGCGTCCAGTGGGCGCCCGCCCCGGCCCCGCAGTCGCCGGAAAGCCCCCAGCCCTTGATGTCCAGCGGCGCCTCCGCGTCCGCTGCTGGCAGCTCTCCCGTCCAGGTGGCCACCGTTGCCACCGAGTGGGACCGCAGCCCTTTGCATCTGGTCGGCGTCCTGTCGCCGGATGACGTGCGCCATCAGTCTCAGGACGCCTCGCGCCCCGAGACATCCCCTGGCTGACCTGCCAGCGCCCTGATGCCAGCTCCCGCCGGGAGCCGGCCGGGCTGCGTCGAGCGTTCATCGCCGCGCGCCCACATCAGTTCTCTGAAAGGTCAACCATGAACATCTGGATCAAGCGATCCCTCGGCACGGTCGCGGTCGCAGGCGGACTCCTGTTCGTCGGCGCCACCGCCGCCAATGCCGACGATGCCTCCTCCGAGGCATCGCACAGCACAGACTCATCGGTCTCGAGCCCGCTCGAGACCGGCGGGCTCCATGTGGGCGTGACGAACGAGAAGAGCTCGTCGTCGTCCTCCAGCACGACACGCACCGACTCGGACGGACGCTCGAGCACGACAGCAGACTCCTCGGACAGCGCGTCCAAGAAGGCGGTCGGGCTCGACTTCGGCGGGGTCACGGTCGATCCCGCCGCGGCGCTCTCGACTCGAAGCGACTCCTCACAGGAGAGCACTGACTTGGGCTTCGGCTCGGATCGAGGCTCTTCGTCGTCCAGCACGTCCGCGGCGGCATCAGCACCGGTTCACGTTGGCGCCATCTCGCTGACAGGTGCGCAGGAGTCCTCGGACACGTCGTCGACGTCGACCAGCGTCACCGATGATGATCGTTCGAGCACCCATGAGGAGTCGAACGAGAGCACGTCGTCCAGCGGCGTGGGCCTGGGAACGGGTTCGATCGACATCGATCCGCAGGCAGTGCTCGCACAGTCGTCGAACGACTCGTCGTTCGCGCTCGACGATCGCGACGGCACCGGTGAGGTCGACCGGAACCGCAGTTCGGAGTCGAGTGGCGCGGCATCGGTGCCGATCCATGTCGGTGGTCTGACGACGGTGTTCTCGAACGAGAGCACCTCGGCCGATCGCGAGGCCTCGTCCTTCACCGACGACGAGCGCACCACCTCGGCGTCGCACGACAGCACCGACCAGACGGCCACCAACGGTGGTCTCACGATCGGTGAGCTGAACGCCGACCCGGCGGCGTCGTTCTCGAACGGCTCCGCATCCGAGTCGGTGCGCAACGGCAGCTCGTTCGACGCCGACAGCTCCACGTCGGAGTCGAGCACGGAGGGCGCCGTCTCGGCACCCATCGCGTTCGGTGGACTCGCAGGTGGGTTGAGCAACAGCTCGGCGTCCACTAGCGACGACACCTCCGTTGTCAGCGACGAGCACGGTACTCGTTCGTCGTCGACCAGCACGTCGGACGACAGCACGAGCGAGCTCGGTCTCGCGGGTGGCGGCTTCGCCTTCGCCCCGGCACTCGGGTTCGACACCGAGTCGAGCGACTTCTCGAACGACCTCGGGGACTTCGCCGATCTGCAGTCCTCGAGCAGCAGCTCGTCCACGGCGGTGGAAGGTTCGGCGCCGTTCGTGTTCGAGGGCCTCGGTGGAGCGTTCGCGACCACGAACGACTCGACCCGCTCGAACGAGGACGTCTTCACGGACGAGGACCGCACCGTGCGGACCTCGGACTCGAGCACTTCACACTCGGACAACGCGTTCGGTGTGGAGTCGGGTGCGCTCACTGGCGACCCGAGCTTCGGGTTCGCCAGTGACAGCTCGGAGGATTCGCTTCGCGCGAACGACGGCGACGACGTGACGACGGAAGGCTCGTCGACCACGACCGGCTCGTACGGGTTCCCGTTCAGCTACGAGGGCGCCGCCTTGTTCGGCGACTTCGGCACCTCGAGCGAGAGCACCTCGTCGCGTGAGCTGAGCGACGATGACGGCAGCGTCACCCACACCGAGACCAGCTCGGATGCCCAGCGCACCCAGCCGGTGTTCGGCTTCGACGGATTCGGTGGACACCCCGCCGGCTCGTTCACGTCGAGCAGCGGGTTCTCGTCGGATGAGAGCCGCTTCTGAGCGGACTGCCATGAGACAGGAGCTGTGGTCGGGCACATCGCCCGGCCACAGCTCCTTCTTGGCTCTTGCCAAACATCAGCAAGGGAGCCTATAATAGAACAAGTGTTCGATAACTGATTGATCGGGAGGTCGAATGAGCGCCGACTCCTTCGCCGATGGTGTGGCATCCCTCGTGGGTGCGCGCCTCGACGTGGTCGAGTCCGCGTTCGACGGCCTGATGCAGATGATCGAGCGGCTCGACGGTCGCGACGCGGTCGCCGTGTGCGAGCGGCTGCTTCGGCTGAAGGCGCGGGTGGCCGCCGCGTCGATGACGGTCACTCGTGTCGTCGACGAGTCGGGTGCCGCACGAGCTGCGGGTGCTACCTCCACGGCCGCGTTGATCGCCGACACCTTCGGCGGCGATCGTCACGAGGGCACCCGGATGGTGCGCACGGCCAAGGCGCTGCAGTCGGCATCGCTCACCGAGGACGCGCTGGGGCGGGGCGAGGTCAGTGAGCGGCAGGCGGTCGTCATCGTCGATGCCCTGGCCGATCTGCCTGCCGATGTCACGCCCGAGCAGCGCGAGGCCTGCGAGACCACGTTGCTGGGCGACGCGCCCCGGCTCTCGGTCAAAGACCTCAAGGGTCGTGGCACCCGCATCGCCGACGTCTTCGCTCCTGAGAAGGTCGACGAGATCGAGAACCAGATCATCGAGCGCCGCGAGCAGGACGCCTGGCGCAACACCGAGCTGTGGATGGTCGACCAGAAGAACGGCACCTGGCGGGGTGGGTTCGTCATCCCCGAGGCCCAGGCCGACATGTTGCGAACGCTGCTCGACGCGGCCGCGGCGCCTCGACGCCAGCACCTCACCGACGAGCAAGAGGTCGACCAGGACGAGCTGACCTACGGCCAGCGACAGGGCCGGGCTCTCTGCTCGCTCATCGAGCACCTGCCCACCGACGGCTACGCCACCACCGGCGGCACGCCCGCGACACTCGCCGTCTCGATCAGTCTCGACGCCCTTCGCTCGGGTCTGACGGCCTCGACCTTGTCGACCGGCACCCGGCTCTCCGCAGGCGAGACGCGACGCCTCGCCTGCCACGTCGGCATCATCCCGGCAGTCTTCGGCGGAAAGTCGCTCCCGCTCGACCTGGGCCGCCTCAAACGACTCTTCAACTCCTGGCAGCGCATCGTGTTCGCGCAGCGCGACCTAGGGTGCATCGCGCCCGGTTGCGATCGACCACCGGGCTGGTGCGAAGCCCACCACATCAACTACTGGGCCGGCGGTGGCACCACGAACCTCGACGACGGCGTGCTGCTCTGCGCCTTCCACCACCACCTCGTCCACGACGACCGATGGGACGTGCGACTCAACCCCATCGATGGCATCGCCGAGGTCCGCAAACCCGGCGGCGAGTGGCTGCGCAACGAGCGCTTCCGTGCCAGCGTGCCCGCGGGTCGCTGAGGCAAGTCAGTGGGCTATGGCTGGAGCACGCAGCTGGCGGTGGTTGCGCCGTTGACGGTGCAGTCCGCCGATGTGGTGTTGTTGCCGGCCGCAGGATCGGTGTTGTTGGCAGCCCCGATGGTGGCACCGATCGAGAACGTTGGCGCGTCGTCGGGGGCGAAGGTCAGGTCGATGGCTACCTGGCTGCCCGGGCCCACACTCTGCCCTGTCTCACCCACCACGCAGGTCAGGGTGGTGGTGACGTCGGGCCCACCTCCGAGTCCGGCGCCGTACGGCGATGTGCACGACAGCGCCGTGAACTGATCGTTCGGATCGTCGGGGTAGGGGTGAGCCGCGAATGCTGCCAAGGCAGGAATCTGCACCGTGAGAGTTGCGCCCGGGGCCGCTGATGACACTTCGAAGGGGACGTGCCAATGGCCTTCGTTGGCTTTGAAGATGCTTCCGGTGAGCATGGCGACGGAGAGGTCGTAGGTCGTAGGTGGATCGACCGGCGGGTCGACCGGCGGGTCGACGGGTGGGTCGACGGGCGGATCTGGATCGGGGTCCGGATCCGGCGTCGGAGGCGTGGTCGGGCGATCGGGCTTGTCGACGACGGGCGGCGGTGTCGCCGGAACGGGCAGAACTGGCACCTCGGCGGAGACCTCGACCAACGGGAGCTTCTCGACCGGCAGCTCGTCCTCGACGGGCGGGGGGTCTTGCTTGGTGGGCGGCGTGATGTCGGCAGGCGCCTGCGTGGGTGCCGCCACGGGTGGCGCGGCCGTGGTGTCGTCGCCGTTGGTCGCGAAGGCCACGGCGGCGATCACCAGGGCAGAGGCAGCGACGACGCCGGCGGCGGTGCCCACGATGGCGGTCGTGCCACGAGGACGCAGGCGCCCGAGCAGCGCGACGAAACCGGTTCCGCCAGTGGCGCCGGCAGTGCTGGCGACTCCGTACCCCGTGGCGGCCACGCCCAGCAGCGCAGGGACGAGGATCGCGCCCAGGTTGGAGCCGATGGAGCCGAGGTCGAGCAGCGCGGCAGCGCAGGCGCGACAGGTGTCGAGGTGCTCGTCGACCTGGGCACGCTGACGCTTGCCCAGCTGTTCACGGATGTAGGCAGGCAGCTGCTCGCGCACGGCGCGGCAGGTCTCGTCGTCGGTGGTCGTGAGGTGCTCGGCCAGGTACGCCTGCCGCAGGCCCTCGCGGGCGCGATAGCTGAGCGCGGCGACGGCGTTGGCCGTGAGGCCGAGGCGATCGCCGACCTCGGCGAGGGTCTCACCCTCGACACTGGTGTGCCACAGCACGAGCTGCCAGCGCTCGGGCAGCGAGCCGAAGGCCCGCGAGAGGACGGCCGACTCCATCCGCCCTTCGGCGCCGTCGGTGACGGCAGGCTGGGTCGACATCGTGCTGTAGTCGTCGACCCACACGTAGCGGCTGTCGGTGCGCACGTGGCTGACCCAGGCGTTGCGCACGGTGGTCAGCAGATAGGGCCGGAAGGCGACATCGGGGCCCTTGCCGTCGCGCAGGATGGAGAAGACGCGCGTGAAGGCGTCCGACGTCAGGTCGTCGGCAGTCGCATCGTCTGAGAGTCGGCGAGCCAGCTTGTGGGCTGCGTCGTGGTGACGGGCATAGAGCTCGGCGACTGCCGCGGGGTCGTCAGCACGAGCACGGACGATGAGTTCGGCATCGTCGTACGTAGTGGCGGCGCGGTGGGTTGCAGGGCTCACGACTCTTAAGACGGTTGGAGGTGGGCAATCTTACGGAAAATTGTCACATTCCGAGGGCTCATTCACCAAGCAGTGCACGGAGGCTCTCGGTGCCATCGAACGGAGCAGAGAAAGAAATCAGAAAAATCGCCCGAGCGCCGTCATCAACGTGGCGGGTGCGCGTCTCCTCTGTAGTTGAAGCCTTCATCCCCCGAGGAGACCAGCATGATCGATCACGGCGAGCAGCTACCGACGCCTCCGGCGATCGTGCTTCGAGCAGCCGGCCTGTCGTGGGCCGACGCCTTCGAGCAGGGTCTCGAGCGGCTTGCCGCCGACCCGGCGAACGGCATGCCGGATCCCCGACCGCTGCACGACTGGATCGCCCGCGAGCTCGGTGCGGATGCGTCGGCGCCTCGTTCGGTCGTGGTGGTCGATGTCGACATCCGTCCGCAGTCGGCTCTCGACATCTACGCGCAGGCCGAGACCACCGAGCCGCTGCGCCTGGCGTTCGTCGTCGAGCGGCTCCAGGATGCCTTCGGCGGTGGTGAGCAGGTCGCGGCGCTCTCGACACGTCGCTGTGTCGTGGTGGTGCCGTCCTCGGTGTCACTCGCCGAGCAGGTCGCCAAGGTCGCCGAGACACTGGCTGAGCTCGGACGTGTGTCCGTCATCGACCTTCCGGGCGAGGTGACGCAGGCACAGGCGCTGGTGGCCGAGCTGGCGGCCTGACTCAGTCGGCCTCGAGGGTCTCGACGAGGCGCATCATCGGGTTCGATCGGCGGACGAGACGGCTGATGGCGTCGGCGGCGTTGCGTGCGTGAGCCACTCGCAGCTCTGCGCGCCCCCGGGCGTCCGTGCCCCAGGACCACTCGATCGACTGCCGATAGGGCATGAGGGCGGCATTGACCCGCACGGACTCACCACCTGCGCCGTCACGCACGAAAACCGACTCGACCATGAGCTGCTGCCCTCTTCGGAGCCTGTCGCGCATCCGCGGTGAATGCTGCGCAGGCAGCTGCCCTCAGGCTAACCGGGGATGATGAACGGAGAGTTTCAGGCGACGCTGGGTGCTGTGACGACAGCGGGCTCGTCGTGGAAAAAATCACGCAGGGCGTCCGAAATCTCGACCTGGAGGTCGCCGCGCGCAGCGGTCGACACAGAGGTGTCGGTGTATTTCCTGATCATGTCGACCAGGGCCCTTGCGTCACTCACAGGCACCACGGTAACCGCATTCTGGCCGGCTGTGCACAAAAAACTTTTAATCGATGTGGTGCTTCTCTGCCCGGTCGGTGTGTGATGTGCGACACGCGTGGATGCGAAACCCACGATTTGGGCGTCAGATGGGTGCACGGCGCAGGTGCGTTACGTAGGATGTCGCAGCGGACTAGTTGCTCCGCTCAACTACCTGAAAGTTCTTATGGCCCCCCCGATTCGACGGTCCCACCACGTGACCTTTGCCGTTCTCGCGGTCGCGATCACGGCTTTCACCCTGCTGCAGTCGCTCGTCATCCCTGTTCTCGGTGTCATCCAGACGAAGCTGGAAACCGATCAGAACACCGTGACCTGGGTGCTCACCGCCTACCTGCTGTCGGCCTCCGTCGCGACCCCCATCCTGGGACGGCTCGGCGATGCCATCGGCAAGGAGCGGGTGCTCGTCTTCACGCTCGGGGCTCTGACGCTCGGCTCGCTCATCGCGGCATTGTCGACCAGCATCGAGCCGTTGATCGTGGCCCGGGTCATCCAGGGACTCGGTGGCGGTGTGATGCCGTTGGCCTTCGGCATCATCCGCGACGAGTTCCCCGAGCACAAGACGGCTAGCGCCGTCAGCGTGCTGGCATCGCTCGGTGCCGTGGGTGTCGGTGTGGGTGCCATCGTGGCCGGCCCGATCGTCGACGTCTTCGGCTACCACGGGCTGTTCTGGCTGCCGATGGTCGCGACGGCCATCGCCGGCCTCGCCGCCTTCTTCGTCATCCCGCCGTCGCCGATCCGCACGGCCGGCGGCATCAGCTGGACCCCGGCCTTCCTGCTCTCGGCCTGGCTGGTGTGCCTGCTGCTCGGTCTCAGCCAGGGTCCGACCTGGGGCTGGTCGTCCCCGGAGGTCATCGGCCTGCTGCTCGCCGCGGTGGTGCTCGCGCCCCTCTGGGTGGTGGTCGAGACCCGGGTCAAGGTGCCGCTCATCGACATGCGCATGATGCGGCTGCCGGCGGTGTGGACCACCAACCTCGTGGCGCTCCTGCTCGGTGTGGGCATGTACGCGACCTTCGGCTTCGTGCCGCGCTTCGTGCAGACCGCCACGGAGAACGGCTATGGCTTCGGCGTCTCGATCACCGAGTCGGGCATCATGCTGCTTCCCTCGGCCGTCGCCTCGTTCATCCTCGGCTTCTATGCCGCGCGTCTCGCGCACCGGTTCGGGTCGAAGAACATCGTGGTCCTCGGCTGCCTGCTGGCGTCCGTCTCGCTGGTGATGCTGGCCTTCATGCACGACGACAAGTGGCAGATCTACGCCTCGAACCTCGTGCAGGGCGTCGGCAACGGCCTGGTGTTCGCCTGCATGGCCAACCTCATCGTGGCGGCAGTGCCGCCGGAGCAGACGGGTGTGGCCAGCGGAATGAACGCCAACATCCGCACGATCGGTGGTGCGGTCGGCTCGGCGTTGATGTCGAGCATCGTCACCGGTTACGTGCTCTCGAACGGCATGCCCGGCGAGACCGGCTACACGGTCGGCTTCGCGGTGCTGGCGGTCGCTCTGCTGGGCGCCGCAGGCGCGGCTATGTTCATCCCGACGGTGTCGCGCGAGCGGCTCGACGACATCGAGGCGCACCAGGAGGACGAGCCCGTGCATCCCCAGCTGGGCTGGGTCGCGGCCGGCACGATCGTCGGCGACAAGCCCGAGTAGGCCCACGCGACACAGCAGAAAGGCCCCCGTCCAGCTGGACGGGGGCCTTTCTCGTGCAGCAGGCGGGTGTCAGCCGCCGAGGCGGGCCTTCAGGCCGTCGAGCTCGGTCCAGAGGACGGTCGGCAGCTTGTCGCCGAACTTCTCGAACCACTCGTTGATCTGCGGGATCTCGGCCTTCCACTCATCGACGTCGACCCGGAGGGCCTTCTCGAGCTGCTCGGCGGTGACGTCGAGGCCGTCGGTGTCGATGGCACCCGGTGCCGGGACGAGGCCGATGGGCGTCTCGCGAGCCTCGGCCGTGCCCTCGACGCGCTCGATGACGTACTTCAGGACGCGGCTGTTCTCGCCGAAGCCCGGCCACAGGAAGCCGCCGTCCTCGTCGCGACGGAACCAGTTGACGTAGAAGATCTTGGGGAACTTCGACTCGTCGTTGTCCTTGGCCATGTTGATCCAGTGGCTGAAGTAGTCGCCGGCGTCGTAGCCGATGAACGGCAGCATGGCCATCGGGTCGCGGCGCACGACACCCACGGCGCCGGTCGCGGCGGCGGTCGTCTCCGACGAGAGCGTGGCGCCCATGAAGGTGCCGTGCGTCCAGTCGCGGGCCTCGGTGACGAGCGGGATGGTCGTCTTGCGGCGGCCGCCGAACAAGATCGCGTCGAGCGGGACGCCGTTGGGGTCGTCGTACTCGGGCGCGAGGATCGGGCACTGGCGGATGGGGGTGCAGAAGCGGCTGTTCGGGTGGCTCGAGAGCTCGTCGCTCTCGGGTGTCCAGTCGCGGCCCTTCCAGTCGGTGAGGTGGGCCGGGGGCTCGTCGGTCATGCCCTCCCACCAGATGTCGCCGTCGTCGGTGAGGGCGACGTTGGTGAAGACCGAGTTGCCCTGCTCGATGGTGCGCATGGCGTTCGCGTTGGTGTCCCAGCCGGTGCCCGGCGCGACGCCGAACAGGCCGAACTCGGGGTTGACGGCATAGAGGCGGCCATCGGCGCCGACGCGGATCCAGGCGATGTCGTCGCCGATGGTCTCGACCTTCCAGCCCGGCACGGTCGGCTCGACCATCGCGAGGTTGGTCTTGCCACAGGCGCTGGGGAAGGCGGCCGCGATGTACTTGACGACGTTCTCGGGCGACGTGAGCTTGAGGATGAGCATGTGCTCGGCCATCCAGCCCTCGTCACGGCCCATGACCGAGGCGATGCGCAGCGAGTAGCACTTCTTGCCCAGCAGGGCGTTGCCGCCGTAGCCCGAGCCGAACGACCAGATCATGCGCTCTTCGGGGAACTGGACGATGTATTTGGTGTCGTTGCAGGGCCATGGGACGTCGGCCTGGCCCTCGGCGAGCGGAGCGCCGATCGAGTGGAGCGCGGGCACGTAGTCGGCGGTGGTGGCCTCGATCTTGTCGAGGACCTCCTTGCCGACGCGGGCCATGACGGTCATCGAGGCGACGACGTAGGGGGAGTCGGTGATCTCTACGCCGAACATCGGGTGGCTGGAGTCGAGGTGACCCATCACGAAGGGAATCACGTACATCGTGCGTCCCTGCATCGAGCCCTCGTACAGCCCGAGCATGACGCTCTTCATCTCGTCGGGGGCCATCCAGTTGTTCGTCGGGCCGCAGTCGGCCTCGTCGACGCTGCAGATGTAGGTGCGGTCCTCGACACGAGCCACGTCGGTGGGGTCGGAGGCGCACCAGAAGGAGTTGGGCTTCTTGGTCTCGTCGAGACGCACGAAGGTGCCGGCGGCCACCAGCTCGTCGGTGAGGCGCACCCACTCCTCCGGTGTGCCCTCACACCAGTGGATGGCATCGGGCTTGGTCAGGGCGGCGACCTCGTCGACCCACGACTGGAGCTTCGCGTGGGACGTGCGGTAGGTGGTGCTGAGGGTGTCTGACATGGATGAGGTTCCTTCTCGCGCATCGCGGGTCAAGCGCATCGGCCCGCACTTCCGGAAGCAGATCAGTGCTCCGGTGAGTTGATGTGGATGGGACGCCCCCACGGCTGGCGGCGGTCTCTCGACCTTATGTGGAAACGCGTGGTGGACGGCTTCCACAGAGCGTGAAGATGGTCACAGGATGGCTGTGCGAGGGGCGGGGGGAGGTGGATTTTCGCTCCGGACGTCCACCCGCTAGACTCTCCAAGGCCCAGCGCCCGTAGCTCAACGGATAGAGCATCTGACTACGGATCAGAAGGTTAGGGGTTCGAATCCCTTCGGGCGCACCAACGGCTGGTCGGCTGACCTGCAGCAAGAAGAAGGCCCCGCGAGACTCACCGTCTCGCGGGGCCTTCTCTCACATATCCCCCGCTAGATCGGGACCGCGACGAGTCCGTCGCGCTTGCCGTTCAGCGCGGGTGGCGGCAGTGGCCCGCGCGTGAGGTCACCGCGCTCAGTGTGCGGGAGGCCCTACGTGCACCGTCGCCTCAGTCAGCTTCGGCACCTCGTGACGGAGGCGGTTCTCTGCTTGGTGGGCGATGGCATGGGCGGCTCTGAGGTCGAGGTCCGCGTCGACTTCGATGCTGGTCTCCGCGTGCAGCTGGTGGCCGATCCACCGCAGTTGAAGGGAGTCGATCCCTGTCACTCCTGGTGTGGCCGTCAGGGACCGTTCGGCCTGATCGACGAGCGCAGGCTCCACGCCGTCGAGGAGCCGCCTGAAGACCTCGGTCGCCGCGCTCTTCAGAACGACGAGGATCGCCACGGTGATAAGCAGTCCCACGATGGGGTCGGCGAGTGGGAAACCTGCAAGCACGCCTATTGCACCCGCTGCCACGGCGAGGGAGGTGAACCCGTCGGTGCGGGCGTGGAGCCCGTCTGCGACAAGCGCTGCTGAGCCGATCTTGCGTCCGACACGGATGCGGTAGACCGCCACTAGCTCGTTGCCGGCGAACCCGATGATTCCGGCCGCGAGGACGACCCCGACGTGTGTGATGTCGCGAGGCTCGATCAGGCGACGGACCGACTCGTAGCCGGCGATGAGCGCGGACAGCGCGATCATGAGCACGATGAACAGCCCGGCGACGTCCTCGACTCGACCGAGGCCGTAGGTGAAGCGCTTCGTCGGCGGTCGGCGCACGAGCACGAATGCGATCCACAGAGGAACGGCGGTCAGCGCGTCAGAGAAGTTGTGGATCGTGTCGGCGAGGAGCGCCACCGACCCGGTGAGCATGACCACGAGCAACTGAGCCAGAGCGGTCACGAGTAGAACAAGCAGACTGATCTTCAGCGCCCGGACTCCCTCACGGCTCGACTCCAGCGCCGAGTCGATCGAGTCCGCGGCGTCGTGGCTGTGTGGACGGAAGATCGAGAGCACGAACCCCTTCAAGCCGGTTGGGTGCTCATGCTCATGAGAGTGCGGGTGGTCGTGGTCGTGTTCCGGTGCCACGCTCAGGCCTCTGACCGGGTCTGAAGTCGGCTGACCGACGCGGATTCACTGTGATGGGCAGGGACGCCACCGCCTTGGTGCTCGGCGTGATGGATGCCGTCGAGGACGAGTTGCCGGGCGTGCTCGCTGTCGAGGCGATAGTGGATGGTGTTGCCCTCCCGCCGCGTCTGCACCAGTCGAGCGAGCCTCAGCTTCGCGAGATGCTGCGAGACAGAGGTGGGCGACTTGCCGACCGACTCGGCAAGTTCGCCGACGGACATCTCGTGGTCGAGGAGGCACCAGAGCAGTGACAGTCGCGTCCCGTCGGACAGCATTCGGAAGACCTCCACTGCGAGGTCGATCACGTCAGGCGACGGCGGCCGTACTGATCTATCTGCATTCATACGCAGATGCTATCTTGCCTCGAACTCAAGGGCGGAATGGAGCACAAGGATGCATCGGAGGATATGGGCTGCACTGGCTGGTGCCGTCTTGCTCGTGGGGATCTCGGGTCAGTCCGCGACTGCGGACGCCGCTCTCATCGAGACCACGCCCGCCGACGGTGGGCGACTTGAAGCGGCCGACGAAAAGAGAGTCACGTTCTCGTTCAACCAGAAACTGAACGACCTTGAGGGGGCAGCGAGTGTGGCTATCACCGGGCCGTCCGGTGACAGAGTCGACCGGGGCGATGTGACGGTCGCCGGTCGGGACGTCAGTCGGAAGTTCGTAGCCGGCCGGCCGGGGGCCTATACCGCGTCTTACCGAGTCGTTTCGTCAGACGGGCACCCTGTGACCGGAACCATCGTGTTCGATGTGGCGGCCGCTCCGAGCGAGCCCGCTGTGTCATCGTCCGCCGCCCCGTTGCCGCCAGCGACGCCGCAGGCGAATGACCCGATGGCACGTGAGCAGCATGGAGGGCTCCCGTGGCTATGGATCTGCTCGGGAGCTCTCGCCTTCCTGGTCCTGGTGGGCGCGGCACGGCGTCGTGCCGGAGGGGCCCTCGACGACTCCGAGGGATGAGCACCCGAGCGCTCACGGGATCTCTCACAAACGGCTCACGACAGGGCAGTACGAGTCGACACGAGATTGGGGCCGGTGGAGTGAAATCCCGCTCAGGACAGCACGCGATGAGACGGCTCAACCTGGGCTCAGGCTGCCTACGGATCAGAAGATTAGGGGTTCGAATCCCTTCAGGCGCACCAGGGTGCAGGTCAGTTGACCTGCACAGATAGAAGAAGGCCCCGCGAGACTCACCGTCTCGCGGGGTCTCTCCTTTGAATGCCTCACGAAAGTGGGCGATCTGCGTACGTCCACGGTGAGTCGATGATGTCGAACAACTCTCGCGCCACCCAGTAGACCCGGCTGCCGCGGCCGATGGTGCCGGCCTCGGCGAGGTAGCGCTCTCTCGCATGGACGACACGCTCCGCCCGTTCGACAGCGTCGTCGGCTGATCGGCGCACCGCGGTGAGGAAGAACTGCAGCCATTCCTAAGGCCGTAGTAGCAAGTAGATAGCTGATTCATTTGCAACGTCGGACGTATATGCCAACTTGAGGTGCCCTTTGCTGCGCAAGTGGGGCCCACGTGTCGAGGTGTTGTTGCTGCGTGCCCTGGACGTTGTCAGCAAAACGGCCGTTTGGTAGCAAATTGTGCTGCACGGAGTGAGCGGGTGTTGCTGCGTGGACGGGGCTTCTGCTGTTCCTGACCCGCCGGAGCGCGACCCTCGTGTGTCCGCCTCGACCCTTTCGTGATAGGCAGGCAGGACGGCTACGGAGTGATGGTTTCCATCTCTTCCGGCAGGTCGTGAGTCCATTTCACGAAGCGGAGGGGTCGTGCCCAGCACCGAAAGCGACGTGACAGCCGCGGGGTCCCCGGGATCCAAATGGATGCTGTTCGGTCGCCGTGCTGCTCTTGAGCTGGCGCTGATCGGCGCGCTGTACTACCTGTACCACCTGGGCCGTCTGGCGATCAGCAACCACGAAGAGCGCGCGATGGACAACGCGCACCACATCCATCGGCTCGAGCAGGTGCTGCACCTTCCGTCCGAAGCCTGGATCCAGGACTCGCTCTCGAACATCCCGCATCTGTTCACGGTGGCGAACACGTACTACGTGTACGTGCACTTCCCCATCACGATCGCGTTCCTGGTGTGGGGATTCGTCGTCCGGCCGCGCGCCGAGTACGTCTGGGCCCGCAACGTCATGGTGGTCCAGACCTTCCTGGCGCTCACGCTGCACTTCCTGATGCCGCTCGCCCCGCCGCGGATGTTTCCCGACTGGGGGTTCATCGACACGATGACGCTCTACGGGCCGTCGGCCTACGACGGGGCCAGTGCCTCGGTGGCCAACCAGTACGCCGCCATGCCGAGCCTGCACGTCGGCTGGGCGCTGCTCATCGCCGTCGTGGTGACGCGCACCGCGTCGCGTCCGTGGTACGTGCTCGCCTGGATCCATGCCGCCGTGACGATCGCCGTGGTCACGGTCACCGCGAACCATTGGTGGCTGGACGGCATCGTGGCGGCCGGACTTCTCGCCGTCGCCCTGCTGGTCGTGCACGTCGCGCCGGCGCGTGGGCGACCACAGCTCGTCGTCGAGTGACGTTGGACCGATCTCGGTCCGGCGGGTCAATCCGGGTGGACGTCCGCGGGCGCTGGAGGCTCTGGCCAGCCGAAGAACTCTGGCTCGTCCAACCCAGGCTCGGGCTCGAGGTCGGGGTCATGCGGAGGACGGCGGGGACGCGGCGGTTCGTCCTCCGGGTCGTCGGGGTCGTCGGGGTCGTCTGGATCGGGAGGCTCAGGCCTCATGGGGCCGCCGGATGTCGTTCTCGTGCTGATGGACGATGCGCTCGGCCACGGCCCGCAGCTTGATGTTGTCCTGCTGCGAGAGGCGCCGCAGGAACTCGAAGGCCCGGTCGGTGTCGAGGCCGTAGCGCTCCATCACGATGCCCTGGGCCTGACCGATGACCTTGCGCGCGTCGATCGCGGTGATCAGGCCCTCCTCCTCGCGGGTGTTCGCGAAGGCGACGGCGGCGTGGCGGGCGAAGGCCTCGGCGACGGCGACGTCCTCATCTGAGAACATTCCCGGGCGCCGGCCGTAGAAGTTGAGCGAGCCGTACCGGCGGTTGCGGGTGGCCAGCCGCACCCCGAGCGCGCTGTGGATGCCGAGCTCGGCGACTGCCGGCCCCCACTGGGGCCAACGCTCGTCGGTGGCGGTCTCGCCGACGACATAGGTGCCGGCGCCGTCGATGGCGTCAAGGCAGGGGCCCTCGTCGAAGCGGATCTGCAGGTCGTGGGCCGCGCTGACGAGCGGCGCGGTGGCGGCAGCCGTCTCGACCCGGTGGCGGCTGTGGACCAGCAGGATGCCCGATTCGTCACAGGTGGTGGCCAGCCGCGCGTATTGCACGATCTTCTCGACCGTGTCCGCTGACGTCGGCTCGGCATGGAGATCGAGGGCCATCTGGGAGAACAGATCGGGTGCATCCATGACGAAGGCAACCTTTCCAGGCTGCATTCGACCGGATCCGGCAGCCTCTGAGGCGAGTCTCCCACGGCTTGTCAACACGGCGACAGAGGTTCTGGGAGTTTGGGCAGAGGCACGGCCGGGTATGCCCACCACGGCCGAAGGGGGCTCGTCGTGGTCCAGGTTGCTCGGCGCCGAAGCATGGCGCTGTTGGTGGTGGTGCTGCTGGCCGTGTCGGGCTGTGGTGGTGGCACCCAGCCGGTGGCGATGTCACTGCGCGACGCGAGCTCGGCTGTGGCCTCGGCTCGCCTGGCCCTGGAGTCGTCGCAGGAGTCGCACGTCTTCCCGACGGTGGCGACGGTGATGGTCGACGAGGCCCTGACCCAGCTGAGCGGTGCGCAAACGCAGCTGTCGGCGTTCGAGCCCGCCACCGATCGTGACTCCCGGACGCTCGAGTCTGCCGCTGCCGCGCTAGCTCAGGCTGATGCCGCCGTGCGCAGCACGCGTGACTCGCTGGCGGGTTTCAAGGGCAGCCCCTCACCCCGGAAGTCGCTCGATGAGATCACCGACGCGGAGCGACTGCTCGACGCGGCGGCCAAGCAGGCAGGGCCGCCGCGATGAAGAAGGTGACGGCCCTCGCGCTGGGCGTCCTCACGGCCATCGGCGGATTCGTCGACATCGGCGACCTCGTCACCAATGCCGTGGTGGGGTCCCGCTTCGGGATGTCACTGGCCTGGGTGGTGGTCGTGGGCGTCGTCGGCATCTGCCTGTTCGCCCAGATGTCGGGACGAGTGGCGGCCGTGAGCGGCAGGGCCACGTTCGAGATCATTCGCGAGCGCCTCGGACCACGCGCCGGAGTCGCGAACCTCGTGGCATCGCTCTTCCTGACCCTCATGACGCTGACCGCCGAGGTCGGGGGCGTCGCGCTCGCGCTGCAGCTCGTCTCGGGTGTGCAGCCGCTGCTGTGGATGCCGTTCGCCGCCTTCGCGGTGTGGCTCGTGGTGTGGCGGGTGCGGTTCAGCATCATGGAGAACGTCGCCGGCCTGCTGGGCCTGGCCCTCGTCGTCTTCGGTGTGGCGCTCTTCGCGCTCGGCCCCGACTGGGGTGCCCTCGCCGACCAGGCGTTGCAGCGCACCGGACATCCGCGTGAGACCGACCTGACCTACTGGTACTACGCGATCGCGCTGTTCGGCGCGGCGATGACCCCGTACGAGGTGTTCTTCTTCTCCTCCGGTGCCGTCGAGGAGCGCTGGGACGAGCGTGACCTCGCGACGTCGCGGCTGAACGTCCTGCTCGGCTTCCCGCTCGGCGGGCTGCTCTCGCTGTCGATCGCGGGCTGCGCCGCCACGCTGTTGCTGCCGCTGGCCCTCGACGTCTCGTCGCTGTCGCAGACGGTGCTGCCCGTGGCGCAGGCGCTGGGCACGATCGGTCTGGCGGTCGTGATCCTGGGCGTCGTCGCGGCCACGTTCGGCGCTGCCCTCGAGACGGCGCTGTCGGCCGGCTACTCGCTCTCGCAGTTCTTCGGCTGGTCATGGGGCAAGTTCCGGCGCCCCGCCGAGGCCGCGCGCTTCCACCTGACGATCATCATCTGCCTCGTCGTCGCGGTGCTGGTGCTGGCCACGGGTGTCGACCCGATCCTGGTCACCGAGTACTCCGTGGTGTTCTCGGCGGTCGCCCTGCCGTTGACGTACCTGCCGATCCTCATCGTCGCCAACGACCCGCAGTACGTGGGCGACCGGGTCAACGGCCGGCTGCTCAACATCGTCTCGAGCGGGTACCTCCTCATCATCATGGTGGCTGCCATCGCCGCCATCCCCTTGATGATCCTGACGAAGGCAGGTGCCTGATGACCGAGCTGCCGCAGTTGCGGGTCGCGGGACGGGTGCTTGACGCCAATCTGCACCTGTTCGACCGGCAGCTGATGGACGTGGACGACGTGCCGATCGGGGTCGTCGACGACATCGAGCTGACGGGTGTCGTGCGGGGGGAGCTCGTCGAGCCGGGTTCGCCACGGCCGCGCATCGGAGCGCTCGTCGCTAACTCCGGCTTCTGGACCCGCCTCTTCGGCGGGCGTCCGCCGAGCAGGCGGCTGCACCGTGTGCCGTGGTCGGCGGTGAGCTCGATCGGCACCGCGATCGACCTCGGCGTCTCGGGAGGGCGTTTCGACCTGGTCTGGTCCGAGGCGTGGGTGCGCGACCACGTGATCGCGCGCATCCCCGGAGGTCGCGATGCTCCTGAGTGAGCTCATGGGAGTGAGGGTCGAGGGCCCCGACGGGGCGTTGGGCTTCGTCGTCGACGCCCGCTTCGTGCTCGACGGCGAGCCGGACGGCCTGCTGGCGGGTGCGCAGCTTGGCGCGCTCGTCGTCGGCCCTCGGCGTCGTGAGGCCTTTCTGGGCTACGAGCGCACCGGGGTGCGTCGGCCGGCCCTGCTCGCTGCGTGGTTCCGCCGACGTGAGCGGGGTGCGTTCCTGGTGGCGTGGGAGGACGTGGCCCGCGTGGGCGACGACGTCCTCGAGCTGCGCGACGGATTCACGCGGTGGTCGACGAGGTTGGAGATGACGTGAGATGAGCTCCCTGTGGCGCGATGGGCACGAGGCGGTGGCGTCGGACCCGTGGCCCGCGCCGCCCGAGGTCGACACGATCGTGGTCGGTGCGGGGATCGTCGGCATGGCGACGGCGCTGATGCTGGCCGACACCGGTCGCTCGGTGGCGGTGCTCGAGGCTCGCGACCTCGGCGCCGGCACGACCGGAAGCTCGACGGCCAAGGTGAGCCTGCTGCAGGGCACCCAGCTGTCGTCTCTGCTGTCGGTGCACTCGCAGAAGGTCGGACGTGCCTACGTCGCGTCCAACCGGCAGGCACAGCAGTGGCTCGTCGCGTACTGCGCCGAGCATGGTGTCGACCTGCCACGCGCGGATGCGTACACCTTCGCCGCGACCGCCGAGGAGCGTGCGGCCGCTCGGGCCGAGCTCGACGCCGCCGCGTCGCTGGGCCTCGACGTCGAGTGGGCCGACGACATCGACCTGCCGTTCGAGACCTTCGGCGCCGTGCGACTGCGCGACCAGCTGCAGGTCGACCCGATGGCGCTGCTGCGCGCGATGGCCGCCGACCTGCGCGAGCGTGGCGGGCTGCTGCTGCAGCACGTCCGCGTGACGGGTGTCGACGCCGGACGTGAGCGCAGTCGGGTCAGCACCACCCGGGGCGAGCTGGCGACGCACTCGGTCGTGCTCGCGACCGGCACACCCATCCTCGACCGCGGGCTCTACTGGGCCAAGCTGACTCCCCACCGCTCCTACGCCCTGGCGCTCGAGACCCCCACTGCCCCGCCGCCGGGGATGTATCTGTCGGCGGGAGAGTCCGCACGATCGGTGCGCAGCGCGCTCGGGCCTGAGGGCGCGCCCCTTCTGCTGACGGGTGGCAACGGCCACGTGGTGGGCCGCGGACGTCCACCCGCGTTGCGCCTGGACGAGCTGCGGGCCTGGACGCTCGAGCGCTTCCCTGGCGCCCGCGAGACGCACTGGTGGGCGGCCCAGGACTACCGGACGCTCGACCACGTGCCGTTCGTCGGCAGGCTCGCGCGGTCACACGGGTCCGTCCACCTGGCCACGGGCTTCAACAAGTGGGGCATGACCAACGGGGTCGCGGCCGCGCTGCGCATCCGCGGCGAGGCGGTCGACGACCGTCCGGAGTGGGCCGACGTGCTGGGACGCCGCATCACCCACCCGCGGCTGGTGGCGCAGGGCGTCGCGCTCAACGCCGTCACGGGACTCGAGGCCGCACGTGGCTGGGCGGGCGTGGCCGGTCGCCTGGTGCGCACGGCCGCGCGGGCACAGTCGTGCCCGGTCGGCCCGGTGTGCACACACCTGGGCGGGGCGCTGCGCTGGAACGAGCTCGAGCGCAGCTGGGACTGCCCGCTGCACGGCTCACGCTTCGACGCCGGAGGGGGAGTCATCGAGGGGCCGGCAACACAGCCGCTGCACCGGCACGAGTGAGGGTCACTCCTCGTCGAGCAGCCCGTCCTCGACGGCCTTGCGCACGAGGCGGCTGACGTTCTCAAGGCTGCCGCAGTCGGCGTCGACCTGCCGTTGCCGCTCGTCCGCGAACGCCTCGCCCAGCTCGATGCGCACCCGGTCGGCGACGTCGTCCCTGGCCGGGTTGAGGATCGTCAGCTCCTCCTCGGTGAGGTGGTGGTTCACGACACGAGCCAGCTCCTCGACGGCGTCGTCGAACTTCTGGGTGTCGGTCGCCGCGCACTCGAGCACGGCGAGCAGGGCCTGGTTGCCCTCGGCGTGCTCCTTCTCGCCGTGCTCGCGCTCGTCTTCGTCGATGGCCCGCTTGTGGCGCAGCGCCGGGTAGACGCGCTGCTCCTCGGCCTCGGCATGGGCCACGTGCAGGGTGGCGAAGGCCCACCGCACGGCGTCGCGGTCCTCGTCTGTGCTGCGCAGCTTGCGCAGCAGCAGCTCGAAGCGTCGGTGGTCATCGAGGATGAGGTCGACGACGTCGCCGGTCGTGGGCCGGCCCAGGTCGATCGTGGTCATCGGAGCTCCTGTCGTGAAGGTGTCGTGGATGTACCCGCTGGCCACGGGCGCAATCGTCCCCGCGACCACGGGTGGCCGTGTCGTCTGCCCGCTCGCGGGTACGTGCCGTGAGCAGGGCCACGCACGGGAGGGCGACATCATGGCGAAGAGAGCGCGCACGACCGCGGACGACCTGGTGAAGAGGCTCGGCGCCACCTGGGCGGAGGATGCCGGCATCACGGTGACAGACAAGCCCGCACCGCTGTGGCGGCTGCTCGTGCTGTCGTTGCTGCTGTCGGCGCGCATCGACTCAGACATCGCGGTGCGCGCCGCCCGGGAGCTGAGCAAGGCCGGCTGGCGCACTCCGCGGCGGATGGCTGACAGCACCTGGCAGCAGCGTGTCGACGCCCTCGGCCGCGGCGGCGTCGTCGCTACGACGAGCGGACGGCCGCGCAGCTCGCGCAGGCGGCCGAGCACCTCGCTGAGCGCTGGGGAGGTGACCTGCGGCGCCTGCACCGCGAGAGCGATGGTGACGCCGCCCGCGCGGCCGACCTGTTGCAGACGTTCGTCGGCATCGGGCCGGCCGGGGCGTCGATCTTCCTGCGCGAGGTGCAGGTGGTCTGGACGGACCTGCGTCCCTACGTCGATGACCTGGCTCTCGAGGGGGCGCGGGAGGCGGGCCTGCCCACCGATGCGCGACGACTCGTGGCCCTGGTGGGGGACTCGGACGTCCATCGCCTCGTCGCCGCGTGTGTGCGAGTGGCTCGGGATCCTTCGCTGATCGAAGCAGCATGACCGAGAGGACGACATGACGAAGCACATCGAACGGACGCTCCACGTCCACAAGCCGGCAGCACGGGTCTGGGAGTACCTCTCGGACTTCCGCAGCACGAACGACTGGGATCCGGGGACGGTCTCCACCGAGCTGGTCTCGGGGGATGGCGGCGTCGGCACCGTGTACCGCAACGTCTCGAGGTTCGTGGGCCGGGAGACGACGCTGATCTACACGGTCACGGCAGTCGAGCAGGGCCGCTCGATCACGCTCGTCGGCAAGACCAAGGCGGTCACCTCCACGGACACGATCACCGTCGAGGGCGACGAGGCCCGTTCCACGGTGAAGTACCACGCGCGGTTCGAGCTCCACGGGATGGCGAAGGTGGTGGAGCCCGTGATGGGCATCCCCCTGAAGAAGCTCGGCGACGATGCCGAGAAGAGCCTGCGGGCAGCGCTCGAGGCGCTCTGAGACGGACAGAACCACGCCGACCCCCGCCCTGACAGGACGGGGGTCGGCGAACATCAGTGGTGGGGGCTAGTTCACCTCGCCGTGCCAGCCACCGGTCTGCGCGCCCTCGCGGGACTCGATGAACTTCTTGAAGTTCTTCATGTCGCCCTTCACGCGGTGGTCGAGCACGCCGGCCTTGTCGGCCACGTTCTCGACGAAGCCCTCAGGGTCCATCGTCATCTCGACCGTGACCTTGGTGGACTCCTTGGTGATCGGCTCGAACGTCACGACGCCCGCGTGCTCGGGGCCTTCGTCCGAGTGCCACGCGATGCGCTCACTGGGGTGCTGCTCAGTGACCGTGGCGTTGAACTCGCGGGTCACGGGCCCCACCTTGACGTTCCAGCGCAGGTGCGTGTCGTCGAGCTGCTTGATCGACTCGACGCCCTCCATGAACTGCGGAAACGTCTCGAACTGCGTCCACTGGTCGTACGCGGTCTGGAGGTCGACATCGACGTCGACGCTCTCGGTGATCGTGCTCATGTGGTTCTCCTCTCGTCGTCCTCCTTGGGAGGTACCCGTCGTACGAGGGGCTACACGCTCGCATGCTCGCTAGGCTCGATCCATGGCTGATCCTGCGAGTCCTCGCCGCCCTCTCCTGCCGATGCCGGCGAGGGGCGGGCGGTACTGATGGACGGTGGAACCCTCGTCAACTTCGGCCTCGTGCTGGTGTTCGTCCTGGTGGGCGGGGTGTTCTCCGGCACGGAGCTGGCCCTGGTCTCCTTGCGCGAGAGCCAGGTGAGCCGGCTCGAGCAGCAGGGCAAGAGGGGCGCGCGGGTCGCGTCGGTCGCCCGCGACCCCAACCGCTTCCTGGCAGCCGTGCAGATCGGCGTCACCGTGGCCGGCTTCCTGTCGGCGGCGTTCGGCGCGTCGACGCTGGCGCCCGACGTGGCGCCCTACCTCGTCGACCTGGGGGTTCCCGAGGGCGCGGCCGACACGACGGCGCTCATCGTGATGACGCTCTTCA
>Ga0164243_10001190_pt1 | contig 44932 bp, 39 predicted proteins | sample OricompcompostOP_FD_108781 | JGI IMG/M metagenome (GOLD analysis project Ga0164243, IMG submission 108781) | Organic Plus compost microbial communities from Emeryville, California, USA - Original compost - Organic plus compost (OP) | ecosystem: Engineered > Solid waste > Mixed feedstock >...
CAAGGCGATCGCCACCCTCTCCACCGGGTATCTCAACGCGCTCGAGTACGCCAAGGAGCGGGTGCAGGGTCCCGACCTCACCCGGGCCTCGGACAAGACCGCGCCGCGCGTCACGATCACCCACCACCCCGACGTCCGCCGTTCGCTGATGGTGCAGAAGTCGTTCGCCGAGGCGATGCGCGCGCTGGTGCTCTACACCGCGACCTGGCAGGACCGGGTCATGGTCGCCGCGGCCAAGGGCGAGGAGGACCAGCTCGCCGAGGCGGTCAACGACCTGCTGCTCCCGATCGTCAAGGGCTACGGCTCGGAGCGCTCGTGGGTGCTCCTCGGCACCGAGGCGCTGCAGACCTTCGGCGGCTCCGGCTTCCTGCAGGAGTACCCGCTCGAGCAGTACGTCCGCGACGCCAAGATCGACACCCTCTACGAGGGCACCACCGCGATCCAGGGCCAGGACTTCTTCTTCCGCAAGATCGTCAAGGACCAGGGCCGCGCGCTCGGTCACCTCGCCAAGGAGATCGAGTCGTTCATCGGCTCCGAGGCCGGCAACGGCCGGCTCAAGGTCGAGCGCGAGCTGCTCGCCCGGGCCCTCGAGGACGCCAACGCGATCGTGTCGCACATGATCAACGACCTGATGTCGGCGGACGCGTCCGCCGAGGGGGGCGACGTCCGCAACATCTACAAGGTGGGCCTCAACACCACCCGCCTGCTGATGGTGCTCGGCGACGTCGTCTGCGCCTGGCTGCTGCTCCGCCAGGCCGAGGTGGCGCTCGAGAAGCTCGCCGGCGACCCGGGCAAGGACAAGGAGTTCTACGAGGGCAAGGTCGCGGCCGCGCAGTTCTTCGCGCAGACCAACCTGCCGCGGCTCAGCGCCGAGCGGGCCATCGCCGAGGCCACCACCCTCGACCTGATGGACCTCCCCGAAGAAGCCTTCTGAGCCGACCGACGCTCACTGCCGCAACCCGTCGCCCTTGGGCGGCGGGTTGCGCATTTCCGCGCAATTGTTGGCGAAAAGCCGCTGCTCGGGGCTCAGGAGCCGAAAAACGCCAACAATTGAACGGTTATGCGCACTACCGGAGCCGGCCGGCGGCGGCGTGGACGGCCGCGGTGAGGCGGGCGAGAAGCGGGGAGTCGAGGCGCCAGCGCTGCCAGTGCAGGGGTACGTCGACCCGCGTGCGGCGCGAGAGCAGCACCAGCCGCCCGGACTCGAGGTCGGGATCGAGCTGGGGGTCGGGGATCACCGCCCAGCCCAGGCCGAGGCGCACCGCCTCGTGGAAGTCGTGCGAGGTCGGGACCCGGTGCACGACCGGTGGCGGTCCGGCGCCGCGGGCGGCGAGCAGCTCGTGCTGGAGCGCGTCCTTCTCGTTGAAGACCACGACCGGCATCCGGTCCCAGTCGTACCCGCGGCCGCGCCGCCACCGCTCGGCGAACTCGGGCGAGGCCGCAGGCCGGTAGCGCAGCGTCCCGAGCGGCTCGACCGCGCAGCCCTGCACCGCCACCGGGTCGGAGGTCACCGCGCCGAGCACGTCGCCCCGGCGCAGGAGGTCCGCGGAGTACGCCTGGTCCTCGACGTGCAGGCGGAGGGAGACGCCGTCCCAGCCCGCCACCTCGGCGAGGACGGCGCGGAACCACGTGGCGAGGGAGTCCGCGTTGACCGCGACCGGCAGCTCGACCGCCTCCCGGGCGGCGGCGTCGAGCGCCTCGGCGGCCTCGGCGTACAGCAGGCTGGTCTGCCGGGCCAGGCGCAGCAGCCGCTCCCCCGCCGGCGTGGCGGTGCACGGGCTGGACCGCCGGACCAGCACCTGACCGGCGGCGGACTCCAGCGCGCGGATCCGCTGGCTGACCGCGCTGGGCGTGACGTGCAGCTGCCGGGCCGCGGCCTCGAACGTCCCGGTCTCGACGATCGCCACCAGGGCGTCGAGCTGGTCGGGGTGCGGCCTCACGGCTCCACCGGCGGCGCGGGCTGGAGGAAGACCATCAGGTGGTAGGCGCGCCGCCCCGCGTCGTCGGCGGCCCCGGTGTCCTCGGCCGCCTCGGCGGCGCGGATGCGGTCGTGCCAGCGGTCCTGCACGTCCATCAGGTCCTGCGCGAACTCCTGCGCCTCCTCGAGCGTCAGCCGGATCAGGCCGTCGCTGATCATGGTGTGGGTCTCGCCGTCCTTGCGCCGGGCGTACGCCCGGTCGACGGCCTCCTTGGCGGCCGCGGCCGCCTGCCGCTGCCAGACCGCGACGGCCGCCCTGCCGCCGGGGTCCTTCTCCATCTCGGTCACCTCGAGACTGAGCCCGTGCTCGTGGACCGGCTTCCACACCCGGTCGCGGCCGTCGCGGGCGAGCTCGGGGGCCGGCTCGACGAGCCCGTACTTGGCCAGCTGGCGCAGGTGGAAGCTCGCCTGGTTGGCCGGGATGTCGAGGAGCTCGGCGACGTCGGCGGCGCGGAGGTGCCCGGCGTGCGTGATCTCGCCGAGGATCCGGTTGCGGACCGGATGGGCGATCGCACGGAGCACGCGAGGGTCGTGGACCAGCTCCGACCGCCGCTTCTTCTCAGCCATGGCCCCACGCTAGCAATTTTTCCGCACGAACTATTGCGCACTATTACTTGCGCAAGTTATGTTGCGGAACATGCCCGGTTACCGCGACCTCCGCCGCAACCACGACTTCACCGTCCTCTGGGTCGGCCAGACCATCAGCGAGCTGGGCAGCCGGATCAGCCTGTTCGTGTTCCCGCTGCTCGCCTACGCGATCACCGGCTCGGCCCTCTGGGCCGCCGCCGCGGAGGCCGCTCACCTGGTCGGTCTGGTCGCGATGCTCCTCCCCGCGGGGGTCCTCGCCGACCGCACCGACCGGCGCCGGCTGATGCGGACGACGAGCGCAGCGGGCGCCGCGCTCTACGCGTCGCTGGTCCTCGCCGCCCTCACCACGGGCATCTCGCTGCCCCACCTGCTCGTGGTCGCGACGCTGACCGGCGCCGGCGTCGGCGCGTTCATGCCGGCCGAGGTCTCCGCGGTGCGGTCCGTGGTCCCCGACGAGGACCTGCCCACCGCGCTGTCGCAGAACCAGGCCCGCCAGCACGTCGCCGCGCTGGTCGGCGGACCGCTGGGCGGCGCGCTCTTCGGGCTGGTGCGGTGGCTGCCGTTCGCCGTCGACGCGCTGAGCTACGCACTCTCGTGGCTGCTGCTCGGCCGGATCCGCACCGACCTGTCCCGCCCGGCCCGCGCCGACGACGAGCCGAAGGCCGGCATGGGGGCCAGCCTGCGCGAGGGGTTCGGCTTCATCCTGGCCCGCCCGCTGTTCCGGGTCCTGATGGTCTTCTCGGCGTCGCTCAACCTGCTCATCAACGCGCTGATCTTCCTGGCCGTGCTCCGGCTGATCGAGGCGGACTTCGCGCCGGTGCAGATCGGCCTGGTCGAGACCTCGCTGGGTCTGTTCGGGATCCTGGGCGCGGTGTGCGCACCCTGGCTGATCGACCGGATGCGCACCGGCAGCCTCACCATCGCGGTCGCGTGGAGCTGGGTCCCGCTCGCGCTCCCGCTGGCGTTCTGGAACCAGCCCCTGGTCGTCGCGGCCGCGGTCTCCGCCGGGATCTTCCTCAACCCCGCGGGCAACGCCGGCATCGGCTCGTACCGGATGTCGCTCACCCCGCCGGACCTCCAGGGGCGGGTGCAGTCCACGACCCAGTTCGCGTCCATGTCGGTCATGCCGCTCTCGCCGGTGCTCGCCGGCGGCCTGCTGGCGTGGCTCGGCGGGACCACCGCGGTCGCCGTCCTCGGCGTGCTGATCGCGCTCACCGCCCTGATCCCCACGCTGAGCCGGTCGGTGCGCGACGTACCCCGGCCCGCGGTCTGGCAGGCCGAGCTCGCCGCCGAGCGAGAGGGCGCCGAAGCAGATGAAGCGTTGCTAATGGTTTCGTAGAAACTATCGTTGGACTGCACACCGGGACACCCGTACGTTCGAGGGGTGCTCAGCTCCGCCGGCGCCGGCCTGCTCACCGGCTGGTCGCTGATCGTCGCGATCGGCGCCCAGAACGCCTACGTGCTGCGCCAGGGGCTCACCCGGCAGTACGTCGCCCCCGTGGTGGCCATCTGCGCGGTCGCCGACCTGCTGCTGATCATGGCCGGCATCGGAGGCATCGGCACGATCGTCGAGGAGGCGCCGACGGCGCTCGACGTGGTCCGCTGGCTCGGCGTCGCCTTCCTGGTCTGGTACGGCGTGAGCTCGCTGCTGCGCGCCCGGAAGGCGGAGAGCCTCGAGGCGGCCCGCGCGGGAGCACGGTCCGCCCGGGCGGCCGCGCTGACCGCCGCCGCGCTGACCTGGCTCAACCCGCACGTGTACCTCGACACGGTGCTGCTGCTCGGCTCGATCGCCAACCAGCACGGCGACGACCGCTGGTGGTTCGGGGCCGGCGCGGCGCTGGCGAGCCTGGTGTGGTTCGCCGGCCTCGGCTACGGGGCCCGGCTCGCGCACGAGCTGCTCGGCTCGGCCCGGGCGTGGCGGGTCCTGGACGTGCTGATCGGGCTGACCATGCTCGCGATCGCCGCCTCGCTGGCCACCTGAACCCATCAGTAGGCTGCGCGGCATGAACGACCAGCAACGTCTCGCCGGCTACATCGATGTCTGGTGGCGGGCCGTGAACGACTTCCTCGACCTGCTCGAAGAGCTGCCCGAGGAGGAGTGGTCGACCCCGACCGACCTCGCGGGCTGGGACGTGCGGGCGGTCGCCTCCCACACCGCCCACCTGGAGAGCATCCTGGCCGGGGCTCCGGAGGAGACCGCCGAGGTCGGGGAACCCGACCACGTCACCGGGCTGATGGGCCTCTACACCGAGATCGGCGTCGTCAACCGGCGCCAGTCGAGCCCCGACGAGATCATCAACGAGATCCGGTCGTCGACCACGGCGCGGCACACCGCGCTGCTGGCCGACCCGCCGACCGACGGGAGCGCCAAGCCCGAGGTGATCTTCGGCGGCGTGCCCTGGGACTGGGAGACGCTGCTGCGCAACCGCCCGCTCGACGTCTGGATGCACGAGCAGGACATCCGCCGCGCCGTCGGCCGCCCGGGGCACATGGACACCCCGGCCGCCCAGCACACCGCGGACTACCTGGTCGAGTCCTTCGGCTACGTGCTCGCCAAGAAGGCCGGCTCTCCCGCGGGCACCACGGCGCTGCTGGTGGTCGACGGCAGCGCGCCGGCGGGCTTCACCGTCAACGACGCCGGCCGCGGCGTACCGCTCCCGGAGCTGCCGACCGCCCCGCACGTGACGCTGCGGATGGACCGCGAGTCGTTCATCGTCCTCGCGGGCGGGCGGCGCGCCGCCGAGCCGGGCCGGGTGCAGATCGAGGGCGACGTCGAGCTGGGCCGGCGGCTCGTCGACGTCATGGCCACCACCCCGTGAGCCCCGCCCGGGCCACCGTCGACCCCTGGCAGCTCGCGGACATCCCCGACCAGGCGGGTCGGACCATCGTGGTGACCGGCCCGTCGGTCGGCGGCATCGGCTTCCACACCGCGCTCGAGCTGGCCCGTCGCGGCGGCCGGGTCGTGCTGGCCGGCCGCGACCCGGGCAGGCTCGAGGAGGCCGAGCGGCGGATCCGCGCCGAGGTGCCCGCCGCCGAGCTGGTGCGGCTCGAGGTCGACCTCGCCGACCTCTCCTCGATCCGGCGCGCGGGCGGCCACGCCGCCGCGCTCGGTCCGGTCCACGTGCTGGTGAACAACGCCGGCGTGATGGCGCCGCCGTACCGCCGCACCGCGGACGGGCTCGAGCTGCAGATGGCGACCAACCACTTCGGCCCGTTCCTGCTGACCGGGCTGCTGCTCCCCCAGCTCGTGGCCAGCGACGACGCCCGGGTGGTGACGGTCTCCTCGCCCATGCACCGGCTGGCCCGGACCGCCCCGCTCGGCGACCCGACCCGGCAGACGGGCCGGTACTCGCGGTGGACGGCGTACTGCCAGAGCAAGCTGGCCAACCTGCTGTTCACCTACGAGCTGGAGCGCCGCTGCCGCGAGGCCGGGCTGCCGGTCAAGGCGCTGGCCGCCCACCCCGGCTTCGCCGGCACCCACCTGGCCGCGAACGGCCGGTACGGGCGCGCCTCCGGCGGGGTCGCGTCGGTGCTCGACGCGGCGATGAAGGCGATCTCGCAGTCAGCCGCGGCCGGCGCGTGGCCCACCCTGATGGCGGCCACCGCCGACCTGCCCGGCGGCACCTTCTGCGGGCCCAGCGGGCTGCAGGAGCTGCGCGGCAGTCCGCAGGTGGTCGGCAGCACCCGCCTCTCGCACGACGAGGAGGCGCAGCGCCGGTTGTGGGAGATCAGCGAGCGCACGACCGGGATCAGCTACCCCTGAGCCCTCAGGCGACGGCGTACCCACCGATGTAGGTGACCCGCCCGCGGGCGTACCAGCGCAGGTCGAGCTCGCGGAACGCCGCTCGCTGCAGCGCCCGCCAGGTCTCCCGGGCCGGGTCGCAGCCGCGGTCGACCAGCCGGGACAGCGGCGCGTAGGCCGTCTGCGCGCGCCGCCGCCAGGTGCCGCGCGGCGCCGCCACGTGCTCGAAGAACACCAGCCGACCGCCCGGTCGCAGCACCCGGACCACCTCGGCCAGCGCGCGATCCTGGTCCGCCACCGAGCACAGCACGATCGTGGAGACCACCGCATCGACGCTGTCGTCGGGCAGCGGGACGGCCTCGGCCGGGGCGTCGAGGACGGTGTGCCCGGAGCGGGCGAGCCGCCGTCGGGCGCGCCGCGACGGCTCCAGCCCGACCCAGTCGACGCCGTGCGGCAGCCGCGAGAAGTTCGCACCCCCACCAGCGCCGATCTCGAGCACCCGGCCGCGGAGCTCCCCCAGGAGGCGAGCCTTGTCGCGCTCGTAGGCGGCCATGTCCTGCACCCCTCGAAGGTAGGTCCCCGCACCTGGCGGGGCCATCGACCAAAGTCGGAGCCGCGGATGCTTTGGGCGCATCGGCTCTGGACGGCGGACCGATGCCCCGCGCCACTCCGCGCACCAGTGTGGAGACATGCAGCTGACCGCCGAGGAGCGCCGCCGCCGTCGTGAGCTCGTCGTCGTGCGCGCACGGCGCCGCCGCGAGCAGCGGGAGCGGGAGTCGGTGCTCACCCGCACCGCCCTCCTGCGCGCCTCCGCCCACCGGGAGCGCACATGACCGGTGACCGGACCCAGGTCTGGCGGCTCACGGTCGGCGGCGTCGAGCACCGCGTCGTGGGTCGCGGCGGCGTGCGGCACCTCGTGCAGTGGTACGCCGACGGCGCGCTGGTCGCCCAGAAGGGCACGGCCGAGGGCCGGTTCCGGCTGCGCAGCGAGGAGCACGGCACCCTCGAGGTGCGGTACGGCGGCCTGGGCCGGCCGCGGCGCGCCACGCTGGGCGGGCTCGACCTGGTGCCGGAGCCGGGGTCGCCGGCCGCGGAGCTCGAGAACCGGGTCCGCGCCCGCCCCCACCTCTACGCGGTGGTCCAGACCGCCGGCGGCGTCGCCCGGGTCGTCGTGCCCATCCTCTTGACGCTGGTCACGGTCCGGCTCGCGCTGTCGCTGCCGCTCCCCGACCTGCCCCTCCCCGACCTGCCGCGGATCCCCACGCCGGACCTGCCCGCCGTACCGCTCCCGGCCGTGACCCTGCCCGCCTGGCTGCGCTGGGTGCTCGAGAACGCCCACTACGTGGTGCCGGTCGTGGTCGCCTTCGTGCTCGCCCAGGCGGAGATCCGCCGACGACGGAGGCAGGACGCGCTGCGCGACCGCCGGTCCTAGCAGCCCGGAACCAGCCCGTCCCGAAGCCGACCCGAAGCCGGCCTCAAGTCGTCCCCAAGTCGTCCCCAAGTGGGCCGGGCGACCGTCTTCCCACACCCAGACCGATCATCGAAGGACCCCGACATGTCCCGCACCCTGTACCGCCTCGGCCGCTCATCCGCGGCCCACCCGTGGCGGACCCTCCTGGCCTGGCTCGTCGCCGCGATCGCGGTGATCGGCCTGGCCGGCACCATCGGCGGCGAGCCGAGGGACGACTACAACGTCCCGGACGCCCGCGCCCAGGTGGGCGTCGACCAGCTCCGCGAGCACTTCCCGGCCGCCGGGTACGCCTCCGCGCAGGTCGTCGTCCACGACCGCGACGGCGAGGCCGTCCCCGACCACGAGCTGAGCGCTCTCGTCGACCGCCTCGGCGAGATGGACCACGTGCTCGAGGTCGGCGCGCCGCGGATGTCCGCGGACGGCGACACCGCCCTCCTCGACGTCCGGTACGACGTCCCGGTCACCGACCCCGACCTGTTCGGCAACCTGGACCCGCTCGAGAAGGCGATCGCGCCGGCCCAGGACGCCGGGCTCCAGGTGGAGCTGGGCGGCGAGGTCCCGGCCAACGCAGCCGCCGACATGGGCGGCTACGGCGAGCTCATCGGCATCGTCGTCGCCCTGGTCATCCTGGTCCTCGCGCTCGGCTCCGTCGTCGGCGCGGGCCTGCCGATCGGCGTCGCCCTCGCCGGGCTGGTCGTCAGCCAGGCCGGTGTGGTGCTGCTCGCCGCGGCGATGGACGTCAGCGGCACCGCGCCCACGATCGCCGCGATGGTCGGCCTCGGCGTCGGCATCGACTACGCCCTGCTGATCGCGATCCGGCACGTCGAGTACCTGCGCCGCGGCCACGAGCTCACCGACGCCGCGGGGCGGGCGGTGGCCACCGCCGGCCGCTCGGTGGTGTTCGCCGGTCTCACGGTGCTCATCTCGCTGATGGGGCTGCGGCTGTCCGGCCTGTCGGTCTACGCCTCGTTCGGGTTCGCGACCGCGGTCGCCGTGGTCGCGGTGATGCTGGCCGCGCTCACGCTGGTGCCCGCGTTCAGCCGGCTCGCCGGCCGTCGGATCGTGCCCCGCAGGGTGCGCGACCTGCCGGCCGAGGAGGCTCCGCTCCCCGAGGGCCGGGTCGGCCTGACCGGACGCTGGGCCGAGCGGGTCGGCCGCCGGCCGCTGCCGTTCGCGATCGGCGCCTCACTGGTGATGGTCGTGCTGGCCGCACCGGTCCTGGACCTGCGCACCTGGCCGGGCGACCCGAGCACCCAGTCGACCGAGCTGACCACGCGCCGGGCCTACGACCTGGTCACCGACGAGTACGGCCCGGGCGCCAACGCGCCGATCCAGGTCGTCGTCGACCGGACCAGGGTCACCGCCCGGGAGACCGCCGCGATCGCCCGCGAGCTCGCGGCCCGCGACGACATCGCCTCGGTGGGCGAGCCCGTCGTGTCCCCCGACGGCGCGCTGACCGTGCTGGACGCCGTACCGGCGTTCGGGCCGACCGACGAGGGCGCGCGCGACACCGTCGCCTCGATCCGCGACCAGGTGCCGGACGGCGTCGAGGTCACCGGCAACATCCCCATGTTCGCCGACATCGCGGACCTGCTCGCGACGCGACTGTGGGTCGTGATCGGCTTCGTCGTCGCGGTCTCCGTGCTGCTGCTGATGCTGATGTTCCGGTCGGTCGTGGTGCCCCTCAAGGCCGCGGTGATGAACCTGCTCAGCATCGGTGCGGCGTACGGCGTGATGGTCGCGGTGTTCCAGTGGGGCTGGGGCACCGGGCTGCTCGGGCTCGACCACGCCGTGCCGGTCTCGAGCTGGGTGCCGATGCTGATGTTCACCATCCTCTTCGGGCTCTCGATGGACTACGAGGTGTTCCTCCTGTCCCGCATCCGGGAGGCCTGGGAGGCCACCGGCGACGCGCACCGCAGCGTCGTCGCGGGCCTGGCGTCGACCGGCAAGGTGATCTCCTGCGCCGCGGCGATCGTGGTCGCCGTCTTCCTGGGCTTCGCCACCGAGATCGACGTGGTGGTGAAGATGCTCGGCGTCGGCATGGGCGTCGCGATCCTGCTGGACGCCACCGTGATCCGGATGGTCCTGGTGCCGGCGACGATGTCGCTGCTGGGCCGCTGGAACTGGTGGGTGCCGGCCGCGCTCGACCGGGTCCTCCCCCGCGTCCGGGCCGAGGTCACCGACGCCGACCTGGGCATCGAGCCCCTCGCTCCCGTCCCCCCGGTCAGCCCCGTCGACGGTCGCCGGACCGCCGACGTCCACTGACCGACCACCCTCCGCCACTGCACAGAAGGAAGCACCCCGATGAGCACGACCACCGAGAGCTGGCCCGAGCAGATCCGCCTGCCCGGCCAGACCGCCGCCCACCCGGGCCCGGTCGACATGACGATGATGTACGTGATGCACCACGCCTTCCGGCGCGACCTGGCGGCGTTCGCCGAGGCTGCCGGCCGGACCCCGGCCACCGACCGCAGGGCGTGGGCCGCCATGGCGCGGCGGTGGGAGGTGTTCGCCAGCGCGCTGCACCACCACCACAGCGGCGAGGACGCCGGGCTCTGGCCCGCACTCATGGAGCGGGCCGACGAGGCCGGCCGGGAGGTCCTCGACGCCATGGAGGCCGAGCACACCGAGATCGACCCGATCCTCGAGGCCTGCGCCGCCGGGTTCCGGCGGATGGCCGAGGGCGCCGACGAGGACGCCCGCCGCGCGCTCGCCGTACGGCTGGTGGACGCGAAGGAGCGCCTCGGCGAGCACATGCGGCACGAGGAGACCGAGGCGATCCCGCTGATCCAGCAGCTGCTCACCAACGAGGAGTGGGAGGCGATCGGCAAGGAGCACTTCGACAAGGGCGTCTCGTTCCGCCAGGTCCTGCGCCTGGTGCCGTGGGCCGCGCACGAGCTGCCCGACGACGTGCTGCAGATGCTGTTCGAGCGCCCCGGCGGAGCCGTGCACAAGCTGGTGCTGCGGCTCACCCGGCGCAGCTTCGAGCGCCTGGAGCGGGCGGCCTTCGGCTGACCCCGCCGGGCCGGCCCTGCGGGCTCACCCCCGGGCCCACCAGGGCCGGTCCGAGCCGAAGTACTGAGCCAAGTCGCCCCTCGCCGGCGCCCCGGAGCGTGCAACGGGCCCGACCGGCTGACTTCGTTCATCAGTTTGGTGGCGTGCGGAGGCGGAGCAGCGCCGCGTCGTCGACGCGAAGTCGATCGCCGCGTACGCCCTTCTGCTCCTCCAGGAGACGGCACCCGCGGTCGGTTGACCGCAGCGGTGGTCGCGGCCTCAGGCGGCCGCCTGTGCCTGCGCCTGCCGAGTCAGCTGGTTCTGGATCGCGCGCCGGGTCCTCGGCCCGCCGCGGACCATCTTGTAGAGCAGGCCCAGCTGCTTCGGCAGGTTGCGGGCGTTGGTGGAGTCGAGCCAGCCGTTCGGCAGCGAGAGCCGGACCACCTTGTGCCAGGCGGAGTAGACCTGCTTCGGCAGCGGGGCCGAGTGGTAGTTGAGGTCGTACTTCTCGAAGAGAGCCTTCACCCGGGGGGCGATCTCGGCGTACCGGTTCGACGGCAGGTCGGGGAAGAGGTGGTGCTCGATCTGGTGGCTGAGGTTGCCGGTCATGATGTGCATCAGCTTCGACCCGGAGATGTTGGCCGAGCCGAGCATCTGGCGCAGGTACCACTCGCCGCGGGTCTCGTTCTCGGGGATCGCGTCGAGCTCGAACGTCTCCACGCCCTCCGGGAAGTGGCCGCACATGATCACCGAGTGCGACCACAGGTTGCGCACGACGTTGGCGGTGAGGTTGGCGAGCAGCGTCGGGAGGAACGAGCCGGTCGGCAGCGACAGCAGCGGGTGGACGACGTAGTCCTTGCCGGCCTGCCGGCGGATCTTCCTGAGCACCTTCCGGACGTTCTGGGCGAACTCGGGCGGCCGCTTCTCCTTGGGGATCCGCAGGTTGCGGCCGAGCTCGAGGTCGTAGGCGGCGATGCCGTACTCGAAGAAGCACGCGTTGATGAAGTTCCACAGCGGCTGGCCGAGGTGCATCGGCGTCCAGCGCTGACCTTCGTCGACGCGCATGATGCCGTAGCCGAGGTCGTTGTCCTTGCCGAGGATGTTCGTGTACGTGTGGTGCACCTGGTTGTGCGAGTGCTGCCACTGCTCGGCCGGGCTGGCCATGTCCCACTCCCACGTCGTGGAGTGGATCTTGGGGTCGCGCATCCAGTCCCACTGGCCGTGCAGGACGTTGTGGCCGATCTCCATGTTCTCGAGGATCTTCGCCACCGAGAGGCCGACCGTGCCGAGCACCCACGCGGGCGGGAACACCGACGCGAGCAGCACCGCGCGGCTGCCGAGCTCGAGCCGGCGCTGCACGGAGATCACCCGGCGGATGTACGCCGCGTCGGCGGCGCCCCGGGAGTCGAGGACGTCCTGGCGGATCCGGTCGAGCTCGTAGCCGATCTGCTCGATGTCCTCGGGGGTCAGGTGGGCGATGGGGTTGTCGGGCTTCTTGGTGATGGCGGTCAACGGATGCGTTTCCTCGTCAGTGGGTCGGTCAGTGGTCGATGGTGCAGGCACCGGCGGCCGCGTTGATGCAGGTCTGGACGGGGACGCCCCCGCGGTCGGTCTCGCCGGGGACGGCGACCGTCACCTCGCCGTTGCGCAGGTCGCGGACCGCACCTTCCTTGAGCGGGAGCACGCAGCCCATGCAGATGCCCATCCGGCAGCCGCTGGGCATGAGCACGCCGGCGCCCTCGGCGGCGTCGAGGATCGGCGTCGAGCCGTCGGCCTCGACGACGGTGCCGGAGGTGAACGTGAGGGTGCCGCCCTCCCCGTCGCCGGCGATGATCGTCGGCCGGAACCGCTCGGTGGTGAGCGCCAGCCCCCGGTCGGCGTGGTGCTTCTCGAGCGCGTCGAGCAGCCCGGCGGGCCCGCAGGCGTAGCTGAGCCGCTCGGGCAGGTCGGGCACGAGCTCGTCGAGCTGCTCGACCTCGAGCAGGCCGTCGCGGTCGTCGTACCGCTCGATCAGCCGGATCCGGCCGGTCCGGTCGAGGGTCCGCAGCTCGTCGCGGAACAGCGCCGCGGACTCCGAGGGGTTGACGTGCACGAGCACGATGTCGGTGGCCGGGGGCCGGCCCCGGGAGAACAGGTTGCGCAGCATCCCGATCACCGGCGTGATGCCGGAGCCGGCGGTCACCAGCAGGAGCTTGGCGGGGAGCGGCTGCGGGAGGACGAACTCCCCCTCGGCCTGCTCGAGCTGCAGCATCTCGCCGACCCGGGCGCGGTGGACGAGGTAGTTGGAGACCACGCCGTCCGGGATCGCCTTCACGGTCAGGCTGATGCAGCCGTCCGGCCGCGGGCCGTGGGTGAGCGAGTAGGTGCGCCACATCCGGACGCCGTCGACGTCGACACCGACCCGGACGTACTGGCCCGGCACGTGGCCGGCCCAGTCGCGACCCGGCTTGAGCACGATGGTCGCCGACTCGGCGGTCTCGGGGACGACGTTGACGATCCGGCCGCGCAGCGCGGCACCGCGGCGCAGCGGCGAGAAGACGTCGAGCACGTCGGAGAGCTCCATCGGGGTGACCGCGGCCTCCGCGACCGCCCGCACCCGGTCGCGCAGCCGCCGCCGCGGCCGCGACCCTCCGGTGCCGCGTACGGCGATCGAGCTCATGATCCCAGTCTGCTGCGCGAACCGGGTAAAGTCCTGTGCCCAGCACGTGAACTCGAGCCGGTCAATTGTTCGGAGATGACAAAATGCGCCAGGTTGCGCGCCGTACGGCGGGACATGGGCTCCTCCTTCCTCCCGAGGCGGTCGCCGAGATCCGGCACCGGCTGCCCGGGGTGGCCGACCAGGTGGTGGCCGCGATCATCGAGGAGGTACCCAGCTACGAGGACGCGTTCAGCGGTCCGATGGGGCAGACCATCCGCAACGCGGTGCAGCTCGCGCTCGGCGGCTTCCTGTCGCTGGCCACCGGCACCCGCGGCTCCGACCCGCGCACACCCACGGCGCCGGCGGTCGAGGGCGCCTACCAGCTCGGCCGGGGCGAGGCGCGCAGCGGGCGGTCGACGGACGCGCTGCTGGCGGCGTACCGGATCGGCGCCCGGGTCTCCTGGCACGAGATGTCGACGACCGCGGTGCAGAAGGGCATCGACCCCGAGACGCTGGTGTCGTTCGCGGAGCTCGTGTTCGCCTACATCGACGAGCTGTCCGCGGCCAGCGTCGCCGGGCACAGCGACGAGCTGGCCACCTCGGGACGGGTCCGGCAGCGGCTGCTCGAGCGGATCGCCCACCACCTGCTGACCGGCGCCCCGGCGGAGACGGTGCTCGGCGACGCCGAGCGCGCGGAGTGGCGGCCGCCGACGACGCTCACCGCGGTGATCGTCCCGGAGTCGCAGGTGCGGCCCGTGCTCAGCGCGCTGTCGTCGCACACCCTGCAGGCCGCCGAGGCGCCGGGTCTCGAGGACGCCGCCCTGCTGCTGGTGCCCGACGCCCACGGCCGGTCCCGACCAGCCATGCTGCGGGCGCTCGCCGGCCGGGACGCCACCGCGGGCCCGCCGCGGCCGTGGCTCGAGGTCGCGTCGTCCTACGACCGGGCGCTGCGGGCCCGCCGGCTCGGCCTGGGCCCGGACACCGAGGCGCAGCTCACCGAGCTGGTGCTCACCGCCGACCCCGAGGCCCTCGCCGACCTGCGCAAGCAGGCGCTGGCGCCGCTGGCCGGGCTGCGGCCCGCGACCGCCGAGAAGCTCGCCGACACGCTGCGCGCCTGGCTGCTCCACCACGGCCGGCGGGAGGCGATCGCCGAGGAGCTCTACGTGCACCCGCAGACGGTGCGCTACCGGATGTCCCAGCTGCGCGAGCGGTACGGCGAGAAGCTCGACGACCCCGACTTCGTCCTCCTGCTCACCGTCGCCCTCGGCTCCGAGCGCGCGGCGCGCAGCGCGGCCGCGGGGGCGGCGTAGGGGCGACCCCTCCGGGTCCACCGCAGCGGGACGCCCCACGCGAACCGGCGCGCCCCGCGCACCACCCTCGGGTTGGCGTCGAAGGCGTGGAACACCATCCGGAAGACCCCGCGGACCTTGCGCACCTCCGCGCCCCCGGCACCGCAGAACCGCGCTCCACGGGGCCGGTGCAGGCGCAGGGTGCCGAGCGACCGGAACGGCTGGCGCACCCGGCGGCTGACGTACACGACGGTCTCGTAGGCGCAGCTGTCGAAGCTGTGTCGCGACGCGAAGAGGTAGGTGTGGCCCCTGCGGAGGACCAGCGACGGCGCCTCGACCCCGGTCCGCCCGCCCTCGACGAGCCGGAACGGGCGGGCCCGCCGCTTGACCGTGCCGTTGGGCTTGACCGCCAGCGCCCAGATCGCCGCCGACCGCGGCTGGAACCGCTTGCGCTTGTAGACGACGTAGTGCTGGCCGTCGCGGCCGACGAAGTGCGCGGGGTCGATCAGCGTCGAGCCCCGGGGACCGCAGCGCAGCGGGTACGGCTTCGGGTGGAACGGCCCCATCGGCCGGCGGGCGACGGCCATGCCCAGGCAGTCGGCGTGCCCGCGGCGCGAGGCGCTGAAGTACATGACGTAGTCGTTGGGGCCCGGTACCGACCGCTTCCACACGTGCGGGCCCCACATGTGCAGGCTGCCCCGCGCGTGCCGCCCGCCCCGCGGGCCGACCCAGCGCGGCCTGGTGCGCATCGACGGCCGCGGCGCGCCGTAGCGGCCGGTGCGCGCGTCGTACCGCGCCACCCGGAAGGCGGTGAAGCCGTGGCTGTCGTCGTACCCCGTCGCGTAGATGAACCGGCGCCGCCCCTCGACGTAGAAGCCCGGGTCGGCGAACGGCACGTCGAGCAGCCGGGTCGCCGCGTCGCCCTTGAGCCTCGGCGCGCTGGGGGTCTCGTGCGCGGTCACGTCGATCGGCGTCGCGGCTGCCGCGGACCCGCCCGAGGGCGCGAGGAGCACGCCTAGAATGCACGCGAGTGCGCCGATGACGGCCACCGCCGCGGTGCGGGGACGACGGGGCACGGTGCCTCTTTCTTGCGTGGGGCTGGTGGGACCGACGGCAATGTAGGTGAAGGAGTGCGCGTGCACGGGGAGAACCCGCGGGCTCGACCGCGCGACCGCCGTCTCCTCCACCTCTTCGCCGCGCTGGCGCTCGCCGTGGGGGTGCTGGCCGGGTGTGACGACGACGACCCGGGCGCGGACGACGACCTGATCGACTACGTCGCCCTCGGCGACTCCTTCACCGCGACCGGCCTGCCCGAGGCCGAGGGCGACTGCAAGCGGTCGTCGCAGAACTACCCGCACCTGATCGCCGAGGCCGACCCCCGGATCCGGCTCGTCGACGTCAGCTGCGGGGGCGCGTCGACCGCGGACATGACCCGGCCGCAGGAGTTCCGCGGCAACGTGCAGCCCCCGCAGCTCGACGCGCTCGGCGAGGACGTCGACCTGGTGACCGTGAGCCTGGGCGGCAACGACTACGACGTCTACTGGCGGTTCCTCTACCGCTGCGTGCAGCTCGCCGCGACCGACCGGGACGGCGCCCCCTGCCGCCGGGCCGACCACGGCCACGTCGAGCGGTGGATGGACCGGATCCGCGACAACCTCGTCGGCGTGCTGGACGAGATCGGCGTCCGCGCCCCGCACGCCCGGGTGATCTTCGTCAGCTACCCGCGGCTGCTGCCCGACCACGGCAGCTGCCCGCGCCGGGTGCCGGTGGCGAAGGGCGACGTCGACTACGTGCGCGACATGCATGCCCTGCTGGTCCAGGCCCAGCGCGACGCGGCCGAGACGGCCGGCGTCGACTTCGTCGACGTCTACACCCCCAGCGAGGGCCACGACGTCTGCTCCGCGCACCCGTGGGTCAACGACGTCACCGACGGACCGCAGGGCGCCTACAACTTCCACCCCATGCCGGCCCACCAGCGCGCGGTGGCCGACCTTGTCCTGCAAATGCTCTGAGGCCGCCCTTGCTCACGTACCGTGTGCCCATGCGCCGCGCGACCCGACCCGCCGTGGCGGCCCTGGTGGCTGCCCTGGCGCTGTCGTTCACCGGTTGCAGCACCGAGGACGACGACCCGGAGCCGCGCTCCGACGTCTCCAACGTCGGCGACGAGGTGGCGCTGGTGCAGGAGCGGTACGTCGCCCTCGGCGACTCCTACACCGCGGCACCGCTGCGCCCGGCCCCGACGCGACCCCAGGCGTGCATGCGCTCGAAGCGCAACTACCCCCGACTGGTCGCCGCCCGGCTCGAGAACACCAAGCTCGTCGACGTCAGCTGCTCGGGCGCGTCCACGATCAGCCTCCTGCACACGCAGGGCTTCGACCGTCACGACGTCGTCCGCCCGCCGCAGCTCGACGCGCTGACCCGGGGCACCGACCTGGTCACGGTGAGCATCGGCGCCAACGACTTCCGGCTCTTCAACTCGATGATCTACGAGTGCCTCGACCGGGCGAAGGAGAATCCCGAGGGCGCGCCGTGCCGGGAGTTCAACAACCGCGGCAAGCGGGACCGGCTCGAGCGCACGATCGAGAAGATCCAGCCCCGGGTCACCGGGGTGATCGAGGAGATCAAGCGCCGGGCCCCCGAGGCGCGGGTGCTGCTGATCGGCTACCCGAAGCTGCTCCCCGACAAGGGGACCTGCCCCTATCGGATGCCGCTGGCCGAGAAGGACTACGCCTACGCCCGGCACATCAACGAGCGGCTCGCCTACGGCATCCGCGACGCGGGCGTCAGTGCCGGCGCCGAGTACATCGACCTCTACACCGCCAGCGAGGGACACGACATCTGCTCCAAGGACCCATGGATCGCCGGCATCCACGGGGCCCAGCGGGCCATGCAGCTGCACCCCTACCCCACCGAGCAGGAGGCCGTCGCCGAGCTGATCCTCGAGAAGCTCGGGCAGTAAGGGGTCGGCCGGACCTCAGCAGGCCCGGTGCACGACGCGCCCGTCGACGACGGTCAGCGCCACGGGCATCGAGCGGAGCCGGGCCGCCACCTCGGCGGGCTCGCCCTCGGCCAGCGGGTCGCGGTCGACGAGGACCAGGTCGGCGACCGAGCCCTCGCCGACCATCGGCCGCCCGTCGACGGAGGCGGCCAGCGCCTCGCGGGCGGTCAGCGCCTGCTCGGGGTGCCAGGCCGGACGGTCGTCGGCGCTGCGGTGCACCGCGGCGGCCATCGCCAGCCACGGGTCGAGCGGGGACACCGGGGCGTCGGAGCCGAAGTGGAGCCGCACACCCGCGTCGAGCATCCAGCGGAACGCGAAGGACCGGTCGGCACGGCCCGGCCAGACCAGCTCGGTGAGGTCGCGGTCGTCGAGCAGGTGGCCGGGCTGCACGCTGGCCCGCAGGTCGAGCCCGGCGAGCCGGCGGACGTCGTCGCGGGATATCAGCTGGGCGTGCTCGACCGAGCCCCGGGCGCCGGTGGCGGCGTACGCGTCGAGTGCCGCGGTCACCGCGGCGTCGCCGATCGCGTGGGTGGCCACCTCGAGCCCGGACATGTGGGCGCGGGCGAGGAGGGCGCCGAGCTCGGCCTCCGAGAGGTTGGCGGCGCCGGCGGGGTGCTCGAGCCGGGAGCCGTCGGCGTAGGGCTCGCAGCACCACGCCGTGCGGGTGTTGAGCGACCCGTCGCTGATGATCTTGAGCGGACCCATCGTGAGCCGGGCGTCGGCACCGGGCAGCACGTCGCCGGTGCGCAGCCGGGCGCCGACGACCTCCTCCAGCCCGTCGGCGTACGTCGCCACGCGCACGCGCAGCAGGTCGCACCCGAGCGGCCAGCGGTCCGCCCAGTCGGTCACGCCGCCGACGAACTCGAAGTCGACCAGCCCGACGACGCCCTTGGCCGCCGCGGCCTCCAGCGTGGCCCGGTAGGCCGCCGGGGAGGTGCCGTCGTCCGCGCCGAGCCGGGTGAGCAGGTCGTAGGCGCCGAACCACTCGTTCTCGCGCACCACGTCGTCGCGCGGCGGCAGGCCGAGAGCGGCGAGGGCGGCGCTGTTGAGCCACGCGTGGTGCCCGTCGCCGGCGATCATCACCACCGGGGTCACCCCCGAGACCGCGTCGAGCGCGGCCACCGAGCACTCGTGGCCCCAGTCGCCGGGCCGGTGCCCCCAGGTGACCACCGGGCGGCCCGGGCTCTCCGCCACCCGCTCGGCGACCAGCGCGACCGCCTCGTCGGCCGAGCCGACCCCGCTGGCGTCGACCCGCTGCGAGGCGAGCGTCCACTGGCCGAGGTGCACGTGGTGGTCCCACAGCCCCGGGAGCAGCCAGCGGCCGTCGGCCGCGACCTCCTCCGCGCCGGCCGGGCGGCTGAGCGCCGTACCGACGCCGACGACCCGGTCGTCGTGCACCAGCACGTCGACCGGGTCGTCGGGCGCGACGTCCTCGGGCCGGACCGGGACCGGGCGCGCCTGCCGGATCAGCAGGTCGGTCACGCGGCCACGGTAAGGGGCTCCTCCTCGACGTCCACCTCGGGGTGCTCGGGGGCCGCCATCGGCCTCGGCCGGAGGAACAGCCCGCCGACCACCGCGGCCAGCGCGGCGGCGACGGCGCCCGCCGCGAACGCGGCCTGCAGCCCGCCGTTGAGCGCCTCGACCGGCGCGGCGCCGCCGGCGGCCAGGGTCTCGGTGCGGGCGGTGGAGATGCTGACCAGCACCGCCAGGCCGAGCGCGCCGCCCATCATGAACGAGGTGTTGACCAGGCCGGAGGCGAGACCCGACTCCTGCGGCTCGACGTCGCCCATCGCGGCGAGCAGCACCGGGTTGAACGCGATGCCGGCGCCGATGCCGAGCAGCACCATCGAGGGCAGCACGTCGGTGGTGAAGCTGTCGCCGACCGGAGCCCGCGAGAACAGCGCCAGGCTGAGCGCGGCCAGGCCGAGCCCCACCGTCAGCGGCGGCCGGATGCCGAACCGCATCACGAGCCGGTCGGAGACGCGCAGCGAGCAGACGGCCATCACCAGGCTGGTCGGCACGAAGGCCAGGCCGACCTCCAGGGCGCTGTACCCCAGCACCTGCTGGAGGTAGAGCGCGGCCAGGAAGAACCAGGCGAACATCGCCGCGGCCCACAGCACGCCGACCAGCTGCGAGACCGAGACGTTGCGCAGCGCGAACATCCGCAGCGGCACCAGCGGCGCCGCGGTCCGAGCCTCGCGGGCCACGAACGCCGCGAGCAGGACCGCGCCGCCGGCCAGCAGGCCGAGGGTCCGCGCGGAGCCCCATCCGGCCTCGTTGCCGCCGACGATCGCGTAGACGCTCAGCATCAGCGCGGCGGTGACCAGCACGGCGCCGACCAGGTCGAGCCGGGCGCGCTCCGGGACCTCCTCGTCGGCCGGCAGCACGCGCTTGGCGGCGACCCAGACGACGACGCCGATCGGCACGTTGACCAGGAAGATCCAGTGCCAGGAGAAGAGACCGGTCAGCACGCCGCCGAGGAGCACGCCCAGGGCGCCGCCGCCGGACATCACGAAGCCGAAGACGCCCATCGCCCTCGCGCGCTCGCCGGGGTCGGTGAACAGCCCCATGATCAGCGACAGGGCGACCGCGGAGACCGCGGCGCCGCCGAGCCCCTGGACCGCGCGGCCGACGACCAGAAGGCCGGAGGACGGGGCCATCCCGCACAGCACCGAGGCGACGGTGAACGAGACGACACCACCGGTGAAGACCCGCTTGTTGCCGAGCAGGTCACCCAGCCGGCCGGAGAGCAGCAGGAAGCCGCCGAAGGTCAGCAGGTAGGCGTTGACCACCCAGGCCAGCGCGTTCTGGGAGAACCCCAGGTCCGACTGGATGGAGGGCAGGGCAACGTTGACGATGCTCGAGTCGAGCACGATCATCAGGTCGCCCAGGCAGAGGACGTAGAGGGCGAGCCAGCGGCTCTTGAGGTCGGACATCGAGGTTCGCTCCTGTGTGGTGGAAGGGTGCTTCTGCCCTCACCACGAACGGAGCCGGACCAGTTCGACATCCGGTCGAGAAGTTTTTCGCTGACCCGTCACTAACTTAGTGACGGGTCAGCGCTCAGATGTGCCGGCGGGACTGGATCACCCGGAACCGGGGCGCCACGAACGCGGCATCGGTGTACGACGCGTTGGCGGCCGGGTTGGCGCCGGTGCCGTGGAAGTCGGAGTACGCCGCGGTCTGGTTCACGAAGACCCCGCCGAGCAGGTTCTCCGACAGCGCCACGCCGGCCGCCAGCGAGGCCTCGCGCATCGCGGCGACGATCGACTCGTCGGTGGAGTAGACCGAGGCGGTCATCGCGCCCTTGCGGGTGACGGTGTCCTCGAACCGCTCGATCGACTCCCGGGTGCCCGAGGTGGTGATCAGGAACGCCACCGGGCCGAAGCACTCCGTCTCGTAGGTCTCCGCGTCCGCGGCGCTCAGCCCGATGAGCGTCGGGGTGCGCACCGTCGCGTCGGGGTACGTCGGGTGCGGCACCGCCCGCGACGGGACCAGCACCTCACCCTTGCCGGGCGCCGCCTCGAGCCGCTCCACCACGCCCGCGTTGACCACCGCGCCGAGCAGCTCGACCGCCCGCGCGTCGTCCCCGAGCAGCTTGTCCAGCGCGGCGCCGATGCCCTCGGCCACCTCGGCCGGCGACTTGGTGCCCTGGTCGGTCGCGATACCGGCCTCGGGGACGTAGACGTTCTGCGGCGCGGTGCACATCTGACCGGTGTAGAGGGCGAACGAGAAGGCCAGGTTGCGGCACATCGCCGCGAAGTCGTCGGTGGAGTCGAGGACGACGGTGTTCACACCGGCCTTCTCCGTGAACACCTGGGCCTGCCGGGCGTTCTCCTCCAGCCAGTCGCCGAACGCGTTGCCGCCGGTGTAGTCGATGATCCGCACCTCGGGCCGGACCGCCAGCGTCGCGGCCAGCCGGTCGTCGGGCGCCTCCGCGGCCAGCGTGACCAGGTGCGGGTCGTGACCCGCCTCGGCAAGGACCTCCTGGCAGACCTGGACGGTGATCGCGAGCGGCAGCACGGCGTTGGGGTGCGGCTTGACGACCACCGCGTTGCCGGTCACCAGCGACGCGAAGAGGCCGGGCCACGAGTTCCAGGTCGGGAAGGTGTTGCAGCCGACCACCAGGGCCACGCCGCGCGGCACCACCGTGAACGTCTTCTCCATCCGCAGCGGCGGGCTGTCCGGCTTGGGGCCGGGCTTCTCCCAGACCGCCGTCGCCGGCGTGCGCGTCATCTCCGACCACCCGTAGGCGACCGACTCGAGGGCCCGGTCGAGCGCGTGCGCGCCGCCGGCCTGGAAGGCCATCACGAACGCCTGCCCGCTGGTGTGGTGCACCGCGTTGGCGAGCTCGAAGACGCGCGCGTGCAGCCGGTCGAGGATCTCCAGGCACACCCCGGTGCGGCCGTCGGGCCCGGCGTCCCGCCAGCCGCGCATCCCGGCGGCCGCCGCGCCGAGCAGCGCGTCGACGTCGGTGACGTGCGGGTACTCGACGCCCAGGTCGATGCCGTACGGCGAGCGCTCGGTCGCCACGGTGCCCTCGGCGCCCGGGGTGTCCACCGGGAACGGCTTCCCGAGCAGCGCCTCGAAGGCGGCCTTGCCCTCGGCGGCCGCGCTCTCGCCGTACACCCGGGGCGACGGCGACTCGTCGAAGGCGGAGTAGTACCCGCGCGAGGCGATCGCGGCCACCGCCGCGTCGAGCCGCTGCCGGTGCTTGTCGAGGAGGACGTCGGTCATCTGCTGCTCCCTGGTCTGCTTGTGACACCCAGGCGACACTCTGGCACACGAGGTGTCACAGCTCCATGCCCGCAGAGGGCGCCCGTTACGGTGGGCGCCGTGAGCGCACGCAGTCTCGGAGCAGTCGCGCTCTGCCTCCTTCTCGGGGCAGGCACCGGCGCCGGCGCGGCGTACGCGCTCCGCCCCGGGCACGACTCGACCGGGAGCCCCGTTCCCGTGCCGGCGAAGCCGCGGGCGCCCGGCGAGCGTCCGTACGCCAAGGACATCGACTGGCCGAGCCTGGAGCCCCCGACCGAGTGGGACCACTACGAGATCGACAACGCCCTGGAGACCTGGGAGTACCCGGTCCCGAAGGGCTGGGTCGGCTACCGGGTGCCGAGCGGGGTGCTGACCCCGCCCGAGGAGATCCCGGAGTACGACGAGATGCGGTTCCGGCCGCCGAAGGAGCCGGTCGAGGGCGGCTTCAGCCTGCGGGTCAAGATCATCGACAACCACAAGCTGCCCACCGACGAGGTCCTCGACCGGATCGCCGGGTTCGACCGGGCCTACGACGACTTCGACGTGATCGAGCGGACCGACAACGCCGTGTTCTTCTCCTTCCGCGACACCAACAACCGGTTCCGCTTCAACTTCTTCCGCTGGTTCGTCGCGCCGGGGTCCCAGGAGGCGACCCTGGAGATGTCGGTGGCCGGGCGGGCCCAGGACGAGGAGGGGCTGCGGGCGCTCTTCGACGCGTTCGCGGAGCAGGCGCACCCCGTGGAGTGACGCCGCCGACGCTCAGAGCCCGTGGGTGTCCACGGACTCCAGCACCTCGGTGGCGGTGGCCCGGTCGTGGCTGCGCACCTGCACCCAGAGCACCCGGTTGCCGGCGACCTGCACCACCCGCTCCACGGTGACCCCGCCCGGGCAGCCGCTGAACCACGCCGTCCGGCCGGCGTCGCCGTCGATCGTGTCCTCGACCGGCTCCTCGTGCTCGTCGCACTCGGGGTGGCCGGGCAGCTGGTCCGGCAGGTCGTCGCCCGGCATGATCCCCGCGAACACGCCCTGGCCGCGCTCGCTGTCCACCCAGCGCTCGGATGTGCCGACCGACAGTGCGGGGAACGACCCCTCCGAGTCCGGCGGCTGCCACGGATCGCCGGCCACCGAGCCGTCCCACTCGTCGGGCACGGTCACGGTGAGCACGTCGCGCGCGTCGGTCACGGTCACGTGGTCGTCGAGGGCGCGGAACCCCAGCCACCCCCCGACCCCGCCCGCGGCCAGCGCGACCGCGCACGCCGTGATCACGAGACCGCGCCGCCGCCGCGGGAGCACCGGGTCGCCCAGCGGCCGCTCTGTGGGCAGCGGTGAGGGCCGGGCACCGGCCTGGGTGACCTCGGGGTCGGCGGGCTGCCACGGGACGAGCGCCGCACCGGGCGCGCCGACCCGGTCCCCCAGCGCGGCCAGCAGCGCGTCGACGTACGCCGCGACGCTCGGCCAGCGGTCGGCCGGCGCCGGCGACAGCGCCCGGCGGACCACGTCCTCGACCTCTCGGGGGTAGCTCCGGCCGCCCTGCGACAGCGGCGGGGGCGGCCCGGGGCTCGCCGCGGCGGAGAGGTCGGTGTGGTGGAAGGGCATCTGCCCGCTCAGCAGGTAGTGGGTGATCACGGCGAGGGAGTACTGGTCGGCGGCGGCGCCGGGCGTCTCGCCCTGGGCCTGCTCGGGGGCCACGTACGACGGGCTGCCGGCGATCATCGTCAGCCGCGAGGACACGTCGAGCGCCTTGCCGAGGCCGAGGTCGCCGAGCATCGCCCGGACGCCCCGGCCGCCGTCGCCGACGGTGCGGAAGAGCACGTTGCCCGGCTTCACGTCGCGGTGCAGGATGCCCCGGTCGTGCAGCGCCTGCAGCCCGGCGCCGACCTGACGGACCACCTCGGCGGCCTCCGCGACCTCCAGCCCGTCGCCGTTGAGCCGGTCGGCGAGGCTGCCCTGGTCGGCGTACGTCATCACCAGGTAGGGGCGGCCGTCCTCGAGCTCGCCGGCGTCGTAGACGGTCACGACGTGCGGCGAGTCGACCCGGCGCAGGTAGCGCCCCTCCTCGACGAAGCGGGTGCGGATGCCGTGGTCCTGGCTCCAGTTGTCCGCCAGCACCTTGACCGCGACCGGCGAGTCGAGCTGCTCGTCGTACGCCAGCCAGACCGTCGCGAAACCTCCGACGCCGATGCGGCGTCGTACGGCGTAGCGGCCGAGACGGTCGGGGAGGGCGGACACCTTGTGCATTATTCGTGATCCCGGTGGGGAAGGATGCGGGGCATGGTGAGCGAGGGAGCGGTAGGGCTGAGCGCCGACGAGATCGACGACCTGGCGCGGCGCGCCCAGGACGGCGACCGGGACGCGCTCGAGCGGGTGCTGACCGAGATCCGCCCGCGGACCCTCAACGTGTGCCGCGGGGTGCTGCCCTACAACCCGGACGCGGAGGACGCCTGCCAGGAGGCGCTCCTCAACATCGCGACCAAGATCGGCTCCTGGAACCGGCGCGGCCGGTTCACCACGTGGACGCACGTGGTCGCGGTCAACTCTGCGCGCTCGACCTACCGCCGGATGCGCAACCAGGCCGTCGCGAGCGACGCCCTGCAGAACGACAACCCCGACCCGCGCACCACGAGCGTCATCGCCGGCACCCGGCTCGACCTACTCGAGGCGATGGAGACGCTCGAGCGCGAGCACCCGCAGTACGTCGAGCCGCTGCTGCTGCGCGACGTCTACGGCATGGCCTACGAGGAGATCGCCGAGCAGGTCGGCGCCCCGCTCGGCACCGTCAAGGCGCAGATCCACCACGGCCGCAAGCTCGTCCGCCCGCTGCTGAGAGGCTCCGCATGACCCGACTCCTGGCCGCCGTCGCGGCCCTCGCCCTCCTGGCCTCCGGCTGCTCGGGCGACGACGACGACCTCCGCACCGGCGGCGCCGGGTCCGGCGGGTCCTCCAGCCCGCCGACCAGCTCCGCGTCGCCGGCCACGCCGGACGGCGGGTCGACGAAGCCCGACCTGGACCTGGCGGTCAGCGAGCCGCGCGAGGACACCAACTACCCCGAGGTCGGCGACCCGGGCGTCGACGCCCTGCACTACGACCTCGCGCTGAGCTGGACGCCGGACACCGACACCCTCGACGCGCGCGAGACGCTGACCTTCCGCTCGACCGAGACCGACGACTCCTTCCAGCTGGACTTCGGCGAGCCGCTCGAGGTCAGTTCGGTCACCAGCCGGGGCAAGGACGTCGACTTCGCCCACCAGGGCAAGGACCTGGTCGTGCGGATGCCGGTGAAGAAGGACCGGCGCTACAAGGTGGTCATCGAGTACTCCGGCACGCCCGAGCCGGTCGACGTACCCGTGCAGCGGTCCGACTTCAACCAGACCGGCTTCACGATCACCGACGACCACGAGGTGTGGACGATGCAGGAGCCGTGGGGCGCGCACTCCTGGTACGCCGTCAACGACCACCCCTCCGACAAGGCCTTCTACGACTTCACGCTGTCGGTGCCGGCGCCGTGGATGGGGATCGCCAACGGCGACCTGCTGTCCAAGGAGGAGCAGGACGGGCAGACCGTGACCCGGTGGCACCTGGCGGAGCCGGCCGCGTCGTACCTCACCACGCTGGCGTTCGGCGACTACAAGCAGACCGACCTGACCGGTCCGCGCGGGATGCCGATCCGGATCTTCACGCCGAGCGACGAGCCGGGCACGATCGACGGCCCGAACCTGGCGCCCGCGGCGCTCGAGTGGCTGGAGAAGTACCTCGGCCCCTACCCCTTCGACACCTTCGGCATCGTGGTGGTGCCCTCCAACAGCGGCATGGAGACGCAGACCATGGTGACGCTGGGCAACACCAGCTACACGCTGTCCCGGCCGGTGGTGGTCCACGAGATCGCCCACCAGTGGTACGGCGACACGGTCACCCCGGCCGACTGGCGGGACCTCTGGATGAACGAGGGCATGGCCATGTACCTGCAGGCCATGTGGGAGTCCGAGCAGTCCGGCCGGCCGCTCGACATCACGATGGACGAGTGGGCGAGGTCGGACAACGAGCTGCGGCAGTACGCCGGTCCCCCGGGCGACTACGACCCGGACAAGTGGGGCGACGACAACGTCTACTACAGCGCGGCGCTGATGTGGCACGAGCTGCGTCAGCGGGTGGGTGACGACCGGTTCTTCGAGGCGGTCCGCGGCTGGCCGGCGTCGCAGGAGAACCGGTCGGCGGACCGGGAGACGATGGAGCAGTTCTTCGAGGACAGCACCGGCGAGGAGCTGTCCGACTTCTTCGACGACTGGCTGCTCGGCGAGCGGACCCCGTCCCGGTCCTGACTTCTTTACCTTCGGGGCCGGTCCAGCAAGAACATTGACGGCTCTTTACTTTCCTGATAGCCCCCTTTGCGTGCGCAAACTTCTCGGGGCCCTCTCGTGCTCCCTGGCCCTCGCGGCCACTCTTCTGCCTGCTCCCTCCGCCACGGCCGCCGACGGCGACCTGTGGCCCGCACCGTTCGAGTACTGCCCGGTCGGGGTGGTGACCAACCCGGAGACCGGCGCGACGACCACCACCTGCGTCTCGGCCGTCGGGACCGGCGGGACGTTCAAGCTCGGCAAGACCGAGGTCACGCTCACGTCCGGCGTCCGCCTGCAGGGCGGGCTCGGCACCCGGCCCGAGGGGCCGGGCTTCATCGAGGCCAACGACGGGATGACGCTGACCGGGCCGGACCAGGCGGTGCCGGGCGGCGTGCTCGGGATCGCGGTGATCCAGGACCTGCTGCCGGGCATCACCAACATCGCCGCCGAGGTCCGCCTCGTCGGTCTCCCCGAGATGGTGCTGGGACGAGACCTCGAGATGACCCTCCCGCTCCAGGTGCGGCTCAAGAACCTGCTGCTCGGCCCCAACTGCCACATCGGCAGCGCCGAGGAGCCGATCCTGCTGCACCTGACCAGCGGCACCACCTCCCCGCCGGAGGGCGTGGAGCCGATGACCGGCACCCCCGGTGAGATCCTCCAGCCGCCGCTCGGGGCCCTCGTGCTCGAGTTCAAGGGCCAGACCCTGGTCGACAACACGTTCGCCGTCCCGCGCGCCCAGGGCTGCGGCGCGCTCGGCCTGCTCAACAAGGTCGTCGACCTGCGCTCCGGGCTCCCGGCCGCGCCGGGGGCCAGCTACGCACGGCTGGTGACGAACACGTTCGTGGTCGCCGCCGCCGACGCCCCGAACGTGAGCGGGTACGAGCCGGGCATGTAGCCCGACGGCGCAACCTTCCGGGACCGTCGAACGTCTCTATCGATGTGAGACGGGTTCCGGGACTGCTGCTTGCGCTGGGGATGGCCCTGGCGCTGGCCGGCTGCGGGGACCGGGTGCCCCCGATCGCCGTCTCCGGCCTCGACTCGGGGGCCGACGCGGCCCCTGCGGCCGCCAAGTCTCGAGCGCCCGTCCAGGCCCGCAGCGGGGTCTGGACGGCGCTCGACACCCGCTGCGGGGTGCTGAGCGTGACGATCGACGGTCAGCTCTGGATCGCGGACCCGCCGCTCGGCGACGGGTCGGCGCCGCCCGGCTGGGGCGAGGAGCAGGAGTGGGGTCGGTTCACCCCCGGCGCCAAGGGGCGGGCGATGTTCCGCGGTGAGGGTGGACAGGTGGCCCTGTTCCGGAAGGCCGAGCCCGACGAGGACGACCCGGCGGCCGACTGCGACTAGCCCGCCGGGGACGCAGGTGATGGTCGAGGGAGGGCGCGCAGCGCCCGTCTCGAGACCCGGCCGGCAGACCGCGAGCCGGCGACGATGCCCTGAGGGGTTTCAGGCCCTCGTGGCAGGGAACGCGTCTCCTCACATCACCCGACCCGAGGATGGAGTCCACCCGAGATGAGGAGCATGCGCCGAGGCATCGCCGTCGTCGTTGCCGCCACCGCCCTGCTGGCCGGCTGCGGGGACGACGGAGACGACGACGAGAAGACGACCGACAACGGCGGCAGCAGCAGTGAGGAGGCCGCCCCGGCCGGGGCGAGCGAGGACCCGGCGGGGACGGTTGCCGCCTACCTCGACGCGATGGCCGAGGGCGACACCGCGGCGATGTGCGACCTCTCGGGAACCGTCAGCGAGGCCTACACCGGCCCGGTCGACGAGGCGAACTGGACGCAATCGGAGTGCGAGGCCGAGGTCAGCACGGAGGTCGACGGGATCGGCGACGCCGCCCTCGCCGAGGTGGAGGCCGAGGGCGACCCGGAGATGGTCGAGCAGACCCACGGCATGGAGGCCCGGTTCGGCCCCGAGCAGCTCACCGGCCTCGAGAACACCTCGCTCGCGCAGTCCAACTACGGCCTGCGGCTGATGCAGTTCGACGGCCGCTGGTACGTCACCGACGCGTTCTGACGAACTTGCTCGGCTGAAAGCGTCAACCCTGCGCCCGTCGGACCGGGAGCCAGGTACCGGGAACGCCTCTACCCTTCCCCCATGTCCCGACCCACCGCCCGCGACCTGATCGAGCTCGTCTTCGACGAGGGGTCCTGGATCAGCTGGGACAAGCCCCCGGAGCGCCCGGCCGACCTCGACCCGAAGTACGCCGCGGAGCTGCGGGCCGCGGAGGAGAAGAGCGGCGAGGACGAGTCGGTCATCACCGGGGAGGCGCTGCTGCGCGGGCGCCGGGTGGCGGTGATGCTGGGCGAGTTCTCCTTCCTGGCCGGGTCGATCGGCCGCGCCGCCGCCGACCGGCTGGTCGCGGCGATCGAGCGGGCGACCGTCGAGCGGCTGCCCCTGGTCGCCGGCCCGGTGAGCGGCGGCACCCGGATGCAGGAGGGGACGCCGGCCTTCGTGCAGATGGTGCGGATCTCCCAGGCGGTCGCCGCGCACAAGGCCGCGGGCCTGCCGTACCTCGTCTACCTCCGCCACCCGACGACCGGCGGCGTGATGGCGAGCTGGGGGTCGCTCGGCCAGGTGACCGCCGCCGAGCCCGGGGCGCTGGTCGGGTTCCTCGGCCCGCGGGTCTACTCCGCGCTCTACGGCAAGGACTTCCCCGAGGGCGTGCAGACGAGCGAGAACCTCGCCGCCCGGGGCGTCATCGACGCCGTCGTCGGCGTCGAGGACATCGGCGAGGTGCTGCACCGCGCGCTCAACGTGCTCAGCGCCAACCGCTACGTGCAGCCGGAGTCGCCCCCGCCGGTCGACGAGCCCATCCCGGAGGTCGACGCCTGGGAGGCGATCACGATCTCCCGGCGCAGCGACCGGCCCGGCGTGCGCCGGCTCCTGCGCTACACCGCCAGCGACGTGGTCCCGCTCAGCGGCACCGGCGAGGGCGAGCAGGACCCCGGCCTGCTGGTCGCGCTGGCCCGGTTCGGCCAGGCGCCGTGCGTCTTCCTCGGCCAGGACCGCCGGGGGCAGACGCCGGACCACCCGCTCGGCCCGGGCGCGCTCCGCGAGGCCCGCCGCGGCTTCCGGCTGGCCTCCGAGCTGGGTCTCCCGCTGGTGACCGTGATGGACACGCAGGGCGCCGCGCTCTCCCCCGACGCCGAGAACGGCGGGCTGGCCGGCGAGATCGCCCGCTGCCTGGCCGAGCTGGTCTCGCTCGACGCCCCGACGCTCTGCCTGATGCTCGGCGAGGGCAACGGCGGCGGCGCGCTCGCCCTGCTCCCGGCCGACCGGGTGGTCGCCGCGCAGCACGCCTGGCTCTCCCCGCTGCCGCCCGAGGGGGCCAGCGCGATCGTGCACCGCGACGTGGACCACGCGCCCGAGATGGCCCGCACCCAGATGGTGCGGGCGATCGACCTCCACCGGCTCGGCATCGTCGACCGGATCGTCGCCGAGCACCCCGACGCCGCCGACGAGCCCGAGGCCTTCTGCCGCCGCGTCGGCGCGGTGCTCGAGCACGAGATCGCCGCCCTGCTCCGCAGCGGGCCGGGGACGCCGGCCGCGCGGGCGCGGCGCTACCTCTGAGCGAACAGCCCGGCGACCTGCTCGGCCACGCGTCGGCGTACGGCGTCCGGGTCGGCGCCGGTCGCCTCGACCATGAACCCGCCGAAGATCAGCCACCCCAGCACCGTCGCGCCGGCCACCGCGGTCGCGTCCGCGTCCCCGGGATCGCCGCCGCGCCACAGCCCGGAGAAGAGCTCGGTCGTGGACGCCGTGCCGGGGACCGCCGCCTCGGGGGCGTCGAGCACCGCGTTGACCAGGGCCCGCCAGTACGTCGGTCGCGTGGCGAGCAGGTCGAGCAGCTCGGCGACGACCTCCGTGGAGGCCTGACCGCTCGTCGGCAGCCCCGCCTCGGCGATCGCGGCGACCACCGCGCGCCCCTCGTCGGCGAGCACCTGCTCGAGCACGTCGGCCTTGGTGCCGAAGTGCCGGTGCACCAGCGCGTGGTTGACGCCGGCCCGGCCGGCGATGTCGCGCACCGAGAACCCGCCCGGCCCTCGCTCGGCCACCAGGTCACGGGTCGCGCTGAGCACCGCGGCGCGCACCTGCTCCCGGCCCCGCGGCCGGGTCGTCGAGGTGGTCCGTACCGTCACTCGACCGAGTGTAACCACTCGGTTACACTCGCCGGCCATGACCCGCCGCCCGCGCCGCGCCCTCGCCGGCGCCGCCGTCGGCCTCCTGCTCGCGGCCGCGGCCGCCGTCGGGAGCCCCGCCTCCGCCGACCTCTCGACCGCCGGCCTGCTGCGCGTCCCCACGTACGTCGGCGCGCCCGCGACGGCCCGTCCGATCGAGCACCCGCCGATCCCCGAGCACCCCTTCATGTCAGCCAACGGCACCAGCTCGATGCACGACGACGCCTACGCGTCCGACGCCTACGCGGTCAGCGGCCCGCTCGGCATCGACCCGCAGGTGAAGTCGACGTTCTACGGCGTCCGCGAGTGCGCGACGATGGCGTTCGACTCCCGCGACCGCATCGTCGCGCTGTGCGGCGGGCTCGAGGGCTTCCGGATGATGGTGATCGACCCCGCGACGCTGCGGCCGGTCTCCCAGCTGCGCACCTCGACCCGCGACCTCACCACCGGCGCCAACCCGTTCACCGACATCTGCGGCGGCTCCTACTTCTTCCTCGACCGCCAGGACCGTGCCTACCCGACCACCGTCGACAAGGCCGTGTGGGAGGTGCAGGTGCGCGCCAACGGCACGATGGCCAAGCAGCGGACCTGGAGCCTGGCCGCCCACATGCCGAAGGACGACTGCCTGATCGCGACCATGCCCGACTGGAGCGGCCTGGTCTGGTTCTTCACGCAGGGCGGCGTCGTCGGCACCCTGGACCGCGACACCGGCGCGGTCCGCACCGCCCACCTCCCGCAGGGCGAGGAGGTCACCAACTCGGTGGCCACCGACGAGACCGGCGGCATGTACGTCGTCTCGACCCACGCGCTCTACCGGCTCGACGCCGACGGCACCGGCACCCCCGAGGTCACCTGGCGCGAGGTCTACGACCGGGGCAGCCGCACCAAGCCCGGCAACCTCTCCCAGGGCTCCGGCACGACGCCCACGCTGCTCGGCGACCGGTGGGTGGCGATCAACGACAACGCCGACCCGCAGACCCGCGTCGTCGTCTACGACCGCCGGGTCGGGGTCGAGGACCGGCTGCACTGCGCCGTCCCGGTCCTGAGGCCGAACGCGGGCACCACGGACAACAGCCTGGTCGCGGCGGGGAGCTCGTTCATCATCGAGAACAACTACGGCTACCAGAGCCCGCTCACCACGCTGCTGGGGAGGTCCACGACGCCCGGCCTGGCCCGGGTGATGGTCGACGACGACGGCTGCCACGTCGCGTGGGAGAGCGACGAGATCGCACCCACCTCGGTGGCCAAGGCCTCGCTCGGCAACGGCCTGCTCTACGCCTACACGAAACCGGCGCGCAAGGACCTCGTCGACGCCTGGTACCTCACCGCGATCGACATCCGCACCGGCGAGACGGTGTGGAGCCGGCTGACCGGTACCGGCCTCACCTTCAACAACCACTACGCCGCGATCTACCTCGGCCCCGACGGGGCGGCGTACGTCGCGACCCTCACCGGGCTCGTGCGGGTCACGGACCACCGGTGAGGACCTATGTCGTCTCCGGCGCCGCCAGCGGCATCGGGGCGGCCACGGCGGACCATCTCCGTGGCCTGGGACACCACGTCATCGGCGTCGACCTGCGCGACGCCGATGTCGTGGCCGACCTCTCCGCGCCCGAGGGACGGGACGCCGCCGTCGCGGCAGTCCTCGAGCGCACCGACGTGGTCCACGGCGTCGTGCCCTGCGCCGGCATCGCCGGGCTGACCGGCGTCGACCCGCAGCTGCTCGTCTCGGTCAACTACTTCGGCGCGGTCGCCCTGGTGGCCGGGCTGCGCGGGGCGATGGCGGCGGCCGACGGCGCCGCCGCGGTGCTGCTCTCGTCCAACTCGGTCACCTGCCAGCCGGGCTGGCACCGCCCGGTGGCCGAGGCCTGCCTGACCGGTGACGAGGCCGCCGCCCGGGCCGCGGCGGCCAGCGTGGAGGCGGTCCACGTCTACCCCGCGAGCAAGGCCGCGCTCGCCTGGTGGGTCCGCCGCGAGGGGGTGACCGACGCCTGGGCGGGCGCCGGCATCCGGCTCAACGCGGTGGCGCCCGGCCTGATCGCGACCCCGATGACCGACCGGCTGCGTGCGGACCCGGAGCTGGGCGTCTTCGCCGACGCCTACCCCACCGCGCTGGCCCGTCCGGGCCGGCCCGAGGAGGTCGCGGCGACCGTCGGCTTCCTGCTGTCGGACGCGGCGAGCCTGGTCGTCGGGTCGGTGCTGTGCGTCGACGGCGGCACCGACGCGATCCTCAACCCGAGGCTGCCGGCGCCGCCGGGCTGACCGGCCGGCGGCGACAGCGGCTCAGCGGCGGGACCAGACCTTGAGCGCCCGGCCCAGGGGCTTGGCGAGCCGCTCGGCGTACTTGGTGGTGACGTGGCCCTGGTCGCGCATGGTGATGTACTTCCCGACCACCGCCGGGCAGCGACCGGACGCGCAGAACCACGGCCAGGTGTCGACGAACTGGGCGCCCTGCTCGCCCGCGGCCTGCCGGCTGGCGTCGACGACCGCCGTCGCCGACCCCTTCGGGCGGTCCAGGCAGTTCTTGAGCGTGGCGCCGGGTCGTCCCAGGCAGTCGGCGGGCTCCTTCTGCCGACGAGGCACGTCGGCGAGCACCGCCACCCGGCGGGTCAGCGGCGCGACGTCGGCGATCAGGTCGGCGAAGCCCTTCCGCATCAGCTCGGCCCGGCGCTCGTTGTCGTAGACCGCCTCACCGTCCTCGACGATCGCGCGCGGCGCCGACCCGGAGATCACCACCAGCTCCGGCTTCAGCTCCTCGATCCGGTCCTCCGCCCACTCGTTGAACTCGGTGCACTCCTCCCAGGGGTCGTCGGAGCTGCGCTCCACCGACACCACCCGGGCGGGCGTGCACGCCTCCTTGACGAAGTAGTAGACGGAGTACCCGCCGTGCTCGCCGATCTTCTCGAACGCCGGGATCCAGTGCCGGCCGTGGCTGTTGCCGAGCACGACGATCGACCGGTCGGCGTCGGGGTCGCCGCGGCGGCACAGCTCCCACGGCGGCGGCTTGGCGTAGTCGCAGCCAGCGAGGTCGGCCTCGTCGGCCTTGAGCTCGTCGAGGGACGGCTCGAGCTCCTTGGGGATCAGCCGGCCCTCCTGCGCGGCCCGGGTCGAGGCCTGCACCAGGGCGACGGCCGGGTCGGCGGCGAGCTTCTTCCCGTCCGGGCCGACCCGGTAGTCCGACGTCGCGATCGGCGGGCCCTCGCCGCCGGTGTGGGCGCTGATCCACGTGGTGCCCGCGACGTGGCCGGCGACCACGAGCGACACCGAGACCGGGTAGAGCACGAGCGCGCGCCGCAGCCTGGGCGGCGACCAGCGGCGGAACGGCGTCTCGACCCACCGCAGGCTGGCCCAGGACAGGAGGAAGGTGAGCGCGACGACGCCCGCCGTCTCGAGCGCGGTGAGGTCGCGGGCGAGGTGCTGCTCGGCGATGGTGAGCAGCGGCCAGTGCCACAGGTAGAGCGAGTACGACGCGTCGCCGATCCACCGCAGCGGGCGGATGCCGATCAGCCGCTGCGCCAGCGGCGGCCGCCCCTCGACGCCCGCGCCCGCCGCCATCACCGCGCCGGTCCCGATCACCGGCATCAGCGCCGCCCACCCCGGGAACGGCGTCTGCTCGGTCACCACGAAGCAGGCGACGACGATCGTGGCGACACCGCCGAAGCCCAGCAGGTTGCGGGCCAGCGGCGTCAGCCGGGCGAAGGCGGGGCTCGCGACCGCGAGCAGGGCGCCCGCGCCGAACTCCCAGGTGCGCGTGAAGGTCGAGAAGTACGCCGTGTCCGGGCTGGCGGTCGAGTCGTGCACCGACCACGCGAAGCTCATCGCGGTGATCAGCCCCAGGGCGACCGCGATCATCCACCGGGCCTCCGGCCAGGTGTCCCGGCCGCGCTTGCCGGCTCGGCGCCGGGCCAGCAGGCAGCAGGCGAGCAGCACCACCGGCAGCACCAGGTAGAACTGTTCCTCGACCGACAGCGACCAGTAGTGCTGCATCGGCGAGGGCGGGTCCTGGCTCGCGAAGTAGTCGGTCTGCTCCACCGCGAAACGGATGTTGGCGCCGAAGAGCGCGGCCCACAGCGCGTCGAAGGTCGCGTCCCGGGCGTCGACGACGTTCAGCCAGAGCGAGGAGGCGCCGATGATCGCCACCGTGACCACCGTCGCCGCCGGGAGGATCCTGCGGGCCCGGCGGGAGTAGAAGGCCAGGAGCGAGATCCGGCCGTCCCGCCGCACCTCACGCAGCAGCAGGTAGGTGATGAGGAAGCCCGAGACGACGAAGAACACGTCCAGGGTGACGAAGCCGCCGGAGTACGGGCTGTAGCCGGCGTGGAAGAGCATGATGCCGAGCACCGCGAGCGCCCGCATGCCCTGGATGTCGTCGCGGAAGCCGCGCTGACGGTTCGACGGATCGGACCCGGCGCCGTGGCGCCGAGCTCGGCCCGAGTTGGTCAGCTTCTCCGCCTGCATGCCCCCGCGAGGCTAGACGATCACGGCGTGAAGTTCGAAAGCGCGCAGTCGAACGCCGTGGAGAACAGCGTCGACTGCACGTCGGAGGGCAGGGTGTCCGCGTAGGGCTCCTCGTTGATCTCCAGCTCGGGGGTGAGCAGCCCGGCCTCGACCATCCGCTCGACGCCGAGCTCGTCGACCATCTTGCCCGCGACGCAGCTGGCGGTACCCGCGTCGATCCCCTCCTGGCCCTCGAGCGCATCGGTGAGCACGTCGGTCGCCTTCTGCTCGTCGCCGTCCTCGGGCGTGTAGTCGACGTCGGGCGACTTCTCGGTGGGGTCGTCGGTCGGGGGCCCGGAGGACTCGTCGGTCGGCTCGTCCGTCGGCTCGTCGGTCGCGCTCGTCCCGGTGGAGCCCGTGGGGTCCGCCTTCGGGTCGTCGTCACCGCCGCGGGTGACGGCGTACGTGACGCCGAGTCCGATCAGGCCGAGCACCACGACCGCGACCAGCACCACGACCATCGCGGTCCGCGACCCGGACCCGGACCCCGCGGGCAGCGGCGCCGGGGCGACCTGGGGCGCGCGCAGTGCGGTGAGCAGGTCGTCGCGCATCGCACCGGCGTGCGGGTAGCGGTCGGCGGGGTTCTTGGCCATCGCCCGCCGGAGGATCCGGTTGACCTCGCCCGCCAGCCCGCCGCTGGCCGCGAGCTGGGGCACGGGGGCGTTCAGGTGGGCGTCGACGACCTGGTAGTCCGAGGTGCCGGAGTACGGCGCCCTCCCGCTGACCGCCGCCCAGAGCAGGCAGCCCAGCGAGTAGACGTCGCTCGCCGGGCCGGGCCGGCCACCGGTGTGCAGCTCGGGGGCCATGTACGACGGCGTGCCGACCGTGCTGCCCGCCGCCGTGAGCTGGTTGTCGGAGGTGACCTGCCGGGCGATCCCGAAGTCGGCGAGGTAGGCGCGCACGCTGTCGCCGGAGATCCGCAGCAGCACGTTGGCCGGCTTGATGTCGCGGTGCACCAGCCCGGCCGCGTGGGCGTCGGCGAGCCCGCTGGCCACCTGCGCGATCAGGTCGACCGCCACCGGCAGCGACGGCGCGCCGCGCTGCTGGACCATCCGGCCGAGGTCGCCGTCCGGCACCAGCTGGGTGGCGATGTAGAGCAGTCCGTCGACCTCACCGTGGGCGTAGACGTGCACGACGTACGGCGAGTCCAGCGACGCCTGGGCCTGTGCCTCCCGGGTGAACCGGGCCCGGAACTCGGGGTCGTGCGCCAGGTGCGGCGAGATGATCTTGAGCGCCACCCGCCGGTTGAGCTGGGTGTCCAGGGCCTCGTGGACCACACCCATGCCGCCGGCGCCGATCCGCTCGCCGACCCGGTACGGGCCGATCAGGTCTCCGGGCTCGGGGTAGGCCCCATGCGTCGCCACGAGTCGTTTCTACCCTGCCGGCCCCTCGCCTACGCCACCGGCCGCCGGGCGCCGGTCCGGCACCGGCGCTTGACCGAGCGCTCCGGGCTGAATACTCTGATCAAAGTATTCGGAAGGGAGGACACAATGGCCAAGCGACGCACCAGCAACCTGCTGGCCCTCGCCGTGCTGTCGTGCCTGATCGAGCGTCCGATGCACCCCTACGAGATCTCCCAGACGCTGCGGCACCGAGGCAAGGACCAGAGCATCAAGCTCAACTACGGCGCCCTCTACTCGGTGGTCGAGTCGCTCAGCAAGGCCGGCCTCATCGCGGCCCGGGAGACCGTGCGCGAGGGTCGTCGACCCGAGCGGACCATCTACGAGATCACTCCCGCCGGCCGCGACGAGCACGACGCCTGGCTCTCCGAGCTGGTCTCGACCCCGGTCCGGGAGTACCACTCGCTGGAGGCGGCGCTGGCCCTCATCCTCGGGCTCCCGCCCGACGAGGCGGTCCGGCTCCTCGACCACCGCACGGTCCAGCTCAAGGCCGAGCTCGCTCGCACCGAGGCGATGCTGGGCGCCAGCAAGGAGATGGGGTTGCCCGACATCTTCCTGGTCGAGGGGCAGTTCCGGCAGGCGATGCTGTCCGCCGAGCTCGCGTACGTCGAGCGGCTCGTCGCCGCGATCCGGGACAACACGCTCACCGGCACCACCATCTGGCGCAGGCTGCACAAGCTCCTGGCCCAGGGCCACAGCATGGAGGAGATCCTCGGCGATCCCGTGAAGCACTTGGGCAAGGAGGCGGCGATGTTCGCCGACGGCCCCACCCCGTGAACGCACGAACCCCCGACCGGTGCGGCAACACCGGCCGGGGGCCAACCAGAGCTGTCTGACGACCTGCCCCGGATGCACCGGCAAGTCTATGGGCGGCTCTCCTCTCAGTAGCTCTCAGTGACTCTCAGGAGCTCTCAGAAGAAGGAGACGCACATGTCCACCACCTCATCACCACCGGCCCTGCAGGCCGTGAGGCTGCGCAAGGCGTACCCCGACCGCAAGGGCAAGAGCGTCGTGCAGGCGCTCGACGGCCTCACGTTCGAGGCCCGGCGCGGCACCGTGTTCGGCCTGCTCGGGCCCAACGGCGCCGGCAAGTCCACGACGGTCAAGATCCTCTCGACCCTCGCCCGCGCCGACGAGGGCACGGCCGTCGTCGCCGGGGTCGACGTCGCGGCGGACCCGGGCGGCGTCCGGCGTCGGATCGGCCTGGTGTCGCAGCGCCCCTCGAGCGACCCCGCCGCGACCGGTCGGGAGAACCTGGTGCTCGCCGGCCGGGTCCAGGGCCTGTCCAAGGCGGAGGCGCGGCAGCGCGCCGACCGGCTGCTCGACCGCTTCGGGCTGACCGGCGCCGCGGACCGTCCGGTGCGCACCTGGTCGGGCGGCATGAGCCGCAAGCTCGACGTCGCCATCGGCCTGGTGCACCGCCCCGAGGTGCTCTTCCTCGACGAGCCGACGACCGGCCTCGACCCGGAGGCCCGGGCCGAGATGTGGGCGGAGGTCGGCCGGCTCGCCGACGACGCGATGACCGTGCTGCTGACGACGCACTACCTCGACGAGGCCGACCGGCTCGCGCACCGGCTCGCGATCGTCGACGGCGGGCGGGTCGTCGTGGAGGGCTCGCCGGACGAGCTCAAGTCGCAGCTGCGCGGCGACGCGGTCCACGTCGAGCTGTCCTCTCCGGAGGACGCCGAGCTCGCCGCCAAGGTGCTCGGCGACGTCCCGGACCTCTGGGACGTCACCACCGAGGGCGCCGCGCTGCGCGCCCGGGCGCACACCGGCGCCCGCGCCGTGCCGCAGGTCTTCGCGGCGCTCGACGCCGCCGGGCTGGCCGTCGAGTCCGCGACGGTGGCCCGGCCCTCGCTCGACGACGTCTACCTGCAGCACGCAGGTCGGAGCTTCCAGGAGGTGGCCTGATGAGCACTCTCGTCGCCCACTCGGTGTACCTCACCGACCGCTCGGTGCGGAACCTGCTCCGGCAGCCGATCTTCGTGTTCGTCACGCTGATCCAGCCGATGGTCTGGCTGCTGCTGTTCGGCCAGCTGTTCAAGTCGGTCGTCGAGATCCCCGGCTTCGAGGGCTCCGGCAGCTATGTGGAGTTCCTGACCCCCGGGGTGGTGGCGATGACCGCGCTGTTCAGCGCGGCGTGGGCCGGCACCGTCTACATCGAGGACATGGAGCGCGGCGTGATGGACCGGCTGCTCGCCTCGCCGGTCAGCCGCGGCGCGATGATGAACGGCACCCTGGCCTACCAGTCGCTGGTGTGCACCGCGCAGACGCTGGTCGTGCTGGGCGTCGCCTGGCTGATGGGCGCCCGGTTCTCCTGGACCGGCGTGGCGGTGACGGTCGTCGCCGCGATCCTGCTGACGCTGATCTTCGCGGCGCTCTCGAACGCGGTCGCGCTGCTGGCGCGCCAGCAGGAGGCGCTGATCGGGATCAGCCAGTTCACCGCGCTGCCGCTGACGTTCCTGTCCTCGGCGGTGATGGACCCGAAGCTGGCCCCGCACTGGATCGAGGTCGCGGCGCGGTTCAACCCGCTCGACTGGGTGGTCGTGGCGTCCCGCGAGACGCTGCTCGGCTCGCCCGACTGGGCGGCGGTCTGGCCGCGCCTCGGCGCCCTGGTCGTCACCGCCCTGGTGATGGGCTGGCTGGCGACCCGGGCCTTCGACAGCTACCAGCGCTCGGCCTGAGCCCCACGCCCACGCCGACCCGTCACCAGCGTGGTGACGGGTCGGCGTGCGGCGTCGAAGAGGGCGTCAGAAGAGCAGGGCCGAGGCCGGGTCCTCGATGATGCCGGCGACGTCGGCCAGGAACCGCGAGCCCTTCTCGCCGTCGATGTGACGGTGGTCGAACGACAGCGCGAGCGTCGTGACCTGGCGGACGACGATCTCGTCGTCGACCACCCACGGCTGCTTGCGCACCGCCCCGAAGGCCAGGATGGCGGACTCGCCCGGGTTGATGATCGGCGTACCGGCGTCGACGCCGAAGACCCCGACGTTGGTGATCGTGAACGTGCCGCCGCTCATCTCGGCCGGCTGGGTCTTACCGTCCCGGGCCACCGCGACGAGCTGCTGCAGCTCCTTGGCGAGCTCGAGCAGCGAGAGGTCCTGCGCCTCCTTGATGTTCGGCACGACCAGGCCGCGCGGGGTGGCCGCGGCGATCCCCAGGTTGACATAGCTCTTGTAGACGACCTCCTGGGCCTGCTCGTCCCAGTATGAGTTGATCTCCGGCGTGTTCCGCATCGCCAGCATGCAGGCCCGGGCCAGCACGAGCAGCGGGGAGACCTTGACCTCGGCGAACTCGCGCCGCCGGCGCAGCCGCTCGACGAACTCCATCGTCGCGGTCGCGTCGACGGTGATCCACTCGGTGACGTGCGGCGCGGTGAACGCCGACTGCACCATCGCGCCGGCCATCATCTTGCGCACGCCCTTGACCGGCTCACGGCGCTCCCGCTCCCCGGTCGCCACCGGCCGCACCGGCGCGATCCCGATCGCGGCCTCGCCACCCGGAGCGGAGCCGGCGGCCGCCTGCACGTCCTCGCGGGTCACCGTGCCGTGGGGGCCGGTCGGCGTGATCGTGGTCAGGTCGACGCCGAGGTCCTTGGCGAGCTTGCGCACCGGCGGCTTGGCCAGCGCGCGCACCGCACCGTTGCCGTGGCCATTGGGCGGGGTGGTGGCGGGTACGGCGGTCGACGGCGGCTCGGGTGCGCCGACGGCGGCCCCCTGCCGCTCGGAGTCGGTGACCACGGCCGAGGCGATCTGCTCGACCTTCTCGTGCTGCTGGGTGGCGTTCTGGTTGAACACGTCGTGCACGTCGGCACGGGCGGCGTGCTCGCCGACCGCCTCCTGGATCGGCTTGCGCCGGGCCCGGCGGGTCGCGCCGCGCTCGGCCTTCATCCGGCCGACCAGGGACTCGCCCTCGCCGCCGCCGCTGGCGGCGGGGTTGGACAGGTCGATCTCGCCGAGCGGCTCGTCGGCCGGTGGCGCGGCCGGCGTGGCGGGCGCCTCCGAGGCCTCGCCGATCGCGATGATCGGCGTGCCGACGGGCACGGTCTCGCCCTCCTGGACGAGCAGGGCGGTGACGGTGCCGGCGTACGGCGAGGGCAGCTCGACCAGCGACTTCGCGGTCTCGATCTCGACGACGATGTCGTTGACCTGGACCACGTCGCCCACCTTGACCTTCCAGGTGACGATCTCGGCCTCGGTCAGCCCCTCACCGACGTCGGGCAGCAGGTACTCGGGCAAGGCTTCAGCTCCTCGGGGAAGTTCAGTACGCGAACGTGCGGTCGACCGCGTCGAGCACCCGGTCGAGGTCGGGCAGGAAGTCCTCCTCGATCCGGGCCGGCGGGTACGGCGTGTCGAAGCCGCCCACGCGCAGCACCGGGGCCTCCAGCGAGTAGAAGCACTCCTCGGTGATCCGCGCCGACAGCTCGGCGCCGAGGCCGAGGTTGACGTGGGCCTCGTGGACCACGACCGCCCGGCCGGTGCGGCGTACCGACTCGTGGACCGGACCCATGTCGAGCGGCGAGAGCGTGCGCAGGTCGATGACCTCGAGCGAGCGCCCCTCCCCCGCGGCCGCCTCGGCGGCCTTCATCGCGGTCTTCACGGTCGGGCCGTAGGCGAGCAGGGTCGCGTCGCTGCCCCGGCGCACCACGCGCGAGGCGAACAGCGGGTCGGGGGTGGCGTCCTCGTCGAGGTCGGCCTTGTCGGCGTGGTACTGCCGCTTCGGCTCGAGGAAGATCACCGGGTCGTCGTGGGCGATCGCCTGCTGGATCATCCAGTAGCCGTCGACCGGGTTGGAGCAGGCGACCACCTTGAGGCCCGGAGTGTGCGCGAACTGCGCCTCCGGCGACTCGCTGTGGTGCTCCACCGCGCCGATGCCACCACCGAACGGGATCCGGATGACGATCGGCATCTTGAGCTTGCCCTGGCTGCGGAAGTGGATCTTCGCGACCTGGCAGACGATCTGGTCGTACGCCGGGTAGACGAACCCGTCGAACTGGATCTCCACGACCGGGCGGTAGCCGCGCAGCGCGAGGCCGACCGCCGTACCGACGATGCCGGACTCGGCGAGCGGCGAGTCGATGACCCGGTCCTCGCCGAAGTCCTTCTGCAGCCCGTCGGTGATCCGGAAGACGCCGCCGAGCTTGCCGACGTCCTCGCCCATCAGCAGGACCTTGGGGTCGTCCTCCATCGCCTTGCGCAGGCCCATGTTGAGGCCCTTGGCGAGCGTGATCTTGCTCATCGGGCGACCTCCTCCTCGAAGCTGTCGAGATAGGCCGCGTAGCCGTCGCGCTGAGCCTGCAGCTCGGCGGTCATCTCGGAGTAGACGTGGTCGAAGATGTCGAGCGGCTTCGGGTCGGGCATCGCCTTGCAGCCCTCGCGCAGGTCGGCGCCGAGCCGGTCCGCCTCGGCGGCGATGTCGGCGAAGAACGCGTCGTCGGCGAGCCCGTTGCGGCGCAGGTAGGCCTCGACCCGGGCGATCGGGTCCTTGAGCCGCCAGTGCTCGACGTCGTCGGAGAGCCGGTAGCGGGTCGGGTCGTCGGTGGTCGTGTGCGCGCCCATCCGGTACGTGTAGGCCTCGACGAACGTCGGCCCCTGGCCCTCGCGGGCCCGCTGGAGCGCGGCCTTGGTGACGACGTACGTCGCGAGCACGTCGTTGCCGTCGACGCGGACGCCGGGGAACCCGAAGCCGAGAGCGCGCTGGTAGAGCGGGATCCGGCTCTGCCGCTCGATCGGCTCGGAGATCGCCCACTGGTTGTTCTGGCAGAAGAAGACCACCGGCGCGTTGTAGGAGGCGGCGAAGATGAACGCCTCGTTGACGTCTCCCTGGCTGCTGGCGCCGTCACCGAAGTGCGCGAGCACCGCGGCGTCGCGCTCCGGGTCGCCGGTGCCGACCACGCCGTCGCGCTGCAGGCCCATCGCGTAGCCGGTGGCGTGCAGGGTCTGGGCCCCGATCACGATCGTGTAGAGGCCGAAGTTGTTCTCGCGCGGGTCCCAGCCGCCCTGGTCGACCCCGCGGAAGAGGCCGAGCAGCCGCAGCGGGTCGAGGCCGCGGCACCACGCGACGCCGTGCTCGCGGTAGGTCGGGAAGACGAAGTCCTGCGGTCGCAGCGCGCGGCCGGCGCCGATCTGCGCGGCCTCCTGGCCGAGCAGCTGGGCCCAGATGCCGAGCTCGCCGTGGCGCTGGAGCGCGGTGGCCTCGGTGTCGATGCGCCGGGTCAGCACCATGTCGCGGTAGAAGCCGCGGAGCTCTTCCTCGGTGAAGTCCTGGTCGAACTCCGGGTGGTGCACCCGTTCGCCCTCGGGAGTGAGCAGCTGGACCAGCTCGGGGCCGCCGTCGGCCTGCTTCGGTCCGAAAACTTCGACGAGGTCTGGCCCGAATCCAGACTCATTTCTGGGGTCTTCGTGGGGCACGAGCACTCCTTCGTGTCGCCGGGACCGCGGGATCTCCGCCGCCCGGTGGCCGTGTCCCGAGCACCCGGCCGCGGGGGTGGTGCGGCCGTGTGAGCGGGGCCACAATCGTAGCGGCGCTCACGGTAGCCCGGCCCCTCAGGTTCGGCCAATCAACAAGGGCTTCCGATAATCGGGCGCCCGACCAACGACCCTCGCTCACCCTCTCTCAGCGGGCACCCTGGCAGCGGTCACCGGGTCTCGGTCACCCGGTCAATGCATCTCGCCGAGGTCCTCGTGGTCCTCGTGAGAGAGCGGCTCGACCTGGAACGTCGCGTGCCGCACCTCGAAGTGCTCGGTCGTGCACGCGCACAGGTCGTCGAGGATCGGGCCGACGCCGCGCTCGGCGAGCGCCTCGTCGGTGACGGTGACGTGTGCGGAGAGGCTCGGGATGCCGCTGGTGATGGTCCAGGCGTGCAGGTCGTGGACGTCGACGACCCCCGGCACCCGGCACAGGTGCCGGCGTACGTCGTCCAGGTCCAGGCCCGCGGGGGCGATCTCGAGCAGCACCGCGCCGGCGTCGCGGGCCAGCAGCACCGCGCGCGGCAGCACCAGCGCGGCGATCGCGAGCGAGGCGATCGGGTCGGCGCGGGGCCACTCCCAGGCCCAGATCGCGATGCCCGCGAGCACCGCCAGGACGGAGCCGACCAGGTCGCCGAACACCTCGTTGGCGGCGCCGCGCAGGTTGAGCGAGCCGGTGTCCGAGCGGTGCAGCACCGCCATCGACACCCCGTTGGCGACCAGCCCGAACGCCGCGAAGAGCACCATCCGGCCGCCCTCGACGTGGGTGGGGTCGCTCAGCCGCGAGATGCCCGCGTAGGCGAGGTACCCGCAGACCCCGAGCAGCACCACCGCGTTGGCCAGCGCCGCGAGCACCTCGGCCCGGTGGTAGCCGAACGTCGACCGCGGGCCGCCCCGGAGCCCCGCGACGTACGACGCGCCCAGGGCCAGCACGACCGCGCCGGCGTCGGTGGCCATGTGGCCGGCGTCGGCGAGCAGCGCCAGCGAGCCGGTGACCCAGGCGCCGACGAGCTCGACGAGCAGGACCGAGCCGGTGACCGCGAGGACCCAGCGCAGCCGGGTGCGGTCGGCCGCGCGTCCGGCGGCGTGCCCGTGCCCGTGGCCCATGGCGCCATCATCGCGGACGGCGCCGCGGAGCGCTCAGCCCCGTCCGTGCGGCGTGAGCCAGCCGGACTCGTCCGGCCCGAGCGGGACGATGCCGGACGGGTTGATGTCGCTGTGGACGACGTAGTAGTGCTGCTTGATCTGCTGGAAGTCGACGGTCTCGCCGAAGCCGGGCGTCTGGAAGAGGTCGCGGGCGTAGCCCCAGAGCGCCGGCATCTCGGTGAGCTTGTTGCGGTTGCACTTGAAGTGGCCGTGGTAGACCGCGTCGAAGCGCACCAGCGTGGTGAAGAGCCGGACGTCGGCCTCGGTGATCGAGTCGCCCATCAGGTAGCGCCGGTCGGACAGCCGCTCCTCGAGCCAGTCCATCGCCGACCACAGCCTGCGGTAGGCGTCGTCGTACGCCTCCTGGGAGCCGGCGAAGCCGCAGCGGTAGACGCCGTTGTTGACCTCGGTGAAGATCCGCTGCATCACCTCCTCCATCTCCTCGCGGAGGTGCGCG